>ENA-OPAC01000173-OPAC01000173.1-human-gut-metagenome-genome-assembly--contig:-NODE-173-length-37512-cov-50.015831_pt1 | contig 37512 bp, 18 predicted proteins | sample MGYA00241052_ERZ501420 | MGnify/ENA primary metagenome ERZ501420 (study PRJEB25962, sample SAMEA2042513) | human gut metagenome | biome: human gut; feature: human-associated habitat; material: faeces... | reverse complement strand
CGCCCTGTGTCCAGTCTTTGGCATGTGTCAAGTCTGGAGATATTAATACTTTGTCGCCTGTTCTCATAATCATAAAAATATAAATGTTGTACTTATTCGGTGCAAAGATACGACTTTTCCTCGTAACTTCCAAGGTTTTAGGGAAAAAATATTTGAAAAGGGGGAGGAGAGAAAGAAAAATAGGCGGCTCCCGGAATTGAGAGCCGCCTATTGATATTTAGTTTATTTGATGAAGCAAATGCTTACTTCTTTGTGAACTCACACTTAGCATAGCCGTTAGCCCATGCATAAAGTTTGATGTCGTATGTACCTGCTTCTGGTACGAACTGTTTCTGTGGAGCATTGTTAGAGAATACAAATTTATCGCCATCAAATCCCCACTGCATATCCCAAGCATCGTTAGCACGGAACTTGCATTCACCTGCTTTCAGCTTAATGTTCTTCGCTTCCCAATAGCGACCTTCCTTAGTTTCTTTGTTGTAAGGAACATAAGTCAAGTCCACGTCAGAATCCCAACCATTAGGGGCTGCGCTACCGATAATACCGATAGAAGTGATAGGAGTCAATGTATATGTCTTAGCAGACAAGTCTACATCTACCTTGTAGTAACCTGCAGGTTCTGTCATTACTATGTTACCAGCATCAGGTGCTGTGGAGAAGTTCTCACCATAGCCAGTACCACTCCAGTCTGGCGCTGTAGTGAACTTAAATCCGTTCTGATTGAGGTACATGAAACCTGTGAAGTGTACACCATCACCTGCGAGATAGTCATATCCATCCCAGCCGTTAGCATCGCCCTTCATGTATAGCTCTGGGGCTTCCTCTATGGTATAAGAATAGTCCATCATGTTGAGGGTGAGCTTGTACTTACCAGCCTTAGCAATCTTACCAGCCTTAGCGTCACCATTTGTCAAAGAACCAGTCATGCTGTCTTCGCCGTCAACCTTAGGACCTACTACACCAGCAGCAGATGCATCGGTATTACCTGCATCAACGTTCGCCTTAGGAATAATCTTCCAATACTGATCCGCCTTGGTTGTTTCGAAAGTGATAGTGAAAATAGGATCTTCATATACATCCTTATCGCTGTGTTTGAATTTCTGCTTGTCACTTGTAGTATTCCAACCATTTACGTCATCTGTAGTAAACATGTCACCTACGAGGTAGTAAGCTGCATCGATGAATGGAGCCTTTGGAGTCATTACGAGGTTAATCTTGCCTGCATCGATGAGAACAGCCTGACCCTCTTTTATAGCATTTACATAAACCTGGGCATCAAAAGTGCGGGCTGTAGGACGCTTGCCATAAGCTGATTCTACAACAGATGCGAGGTCAGCTACTGCACCCTTACCATCAAGACTTGTATTAACTGTAGTCTTGGTTGCATTCTCTACACCCTGAGGAGTAAGCTCAATGCGAGCATTTCCCAAGGTAAAACCTTCAGGAAGAGCAGCGCTGCTCAAAGAGAAGGTGTTGACACTATCTGTAGTCACACTGGCAAAGTCGATGGCCTGAGCTGCTGTTGCAGTAAAGCCAGGAATTGTGATGGCATCTTCCTGTGGGTTAGTCTGAGGATCTGCCCAGTCTTTGAAATCTTCGCTGCAGGACCCCATGAAGAGGCCTGCAAGTGCGATAGAGATATATAATGATAACTTTTTCATTTTACTTCGATTTTAAATCGTTATTACTTGATTTCACCAGTTCCCTTAGAGAAGTTGAGGTGAACCTGCTGACCTACTTCACCTGTAACTCTATCCTGGTCGCCGCCTGTTGCACGGTACTTGATCTTACCGTCTAATACAACGAACTCAGAATGCCACCAGTCGTGTCCTGGAATCTTAACGTACATACGTACACCCTTATCAGTACCAGCAGGAACTGAACCTACGAATGCAGGAGATACGAATTCTCCGTCCATGGTTGTAGGTACAGTGAATGACCAGCCTTCTGCTTCCTCTGCGAAATCGTCGCTGCCAGCTGCAGGGCCAATCAGCCAGATTGTTGGCTTGTTGAACTGAACGTCATAGTGGATTTCACGGTTTACAACAGATGTTGTTACGATTACGAGATACCAGCCTGGTTTGCTAGAAGCGATATTGCCATCCTTGTCGATGATATCGTCCTTGCAGTCGCCGGAAACTGTAATGCCAGCATAACCAACTTCGCTCTTATTGCTTTCAGCTACAGTATTGAGCTTGATACCGCTATCGTCGATATAGACAAGACGCCAGAAGGTATTATCTGTACCATAAACCTGAACCATGTCGAAGCTCTTTGCCCAATCCCAGTCACAGAAGTTACCTACTATATGTACATGGCTAGGTAAGTTGACAGGTGGCAATGAGAACAAGAGGTGAATCTTGTTGAGTGAAACCACATTAGAAAGAATCTCTGTTCCTTCTACAACATTACCATTACTGGTCACAATATTTGCCTTCAAACGGAAGTAAGCTTTTACGTCCATAGGGAAATCAGCCTCTGTCTTGCCTTTCTCCACAAAGATGTTGGTCAAAGCACTTGCCAATGAAGATGCATTGATTGCAACCTTGGCACTTGTGCTGGTTTCTGAAAGCTCAACAGCATCAGTCATATTTTCATCTGTAGCGACCTGTACTGTATATTGAACGCTAGCTGTATAGCTATAGTTAGGCTGTGAGCAGGTCAACATAATCTTAGACGAATTCGCCAGGTCGATTGGGGTATTCTGCAATGCAGGAGTATTCAACTTGAACTCTGTTGGTGACTGAATAGTCGGATTAGAGTCATTGTCGTCGCTACAAGCTGTCATGAGAAATAAACTCATGACAACGAGTAGAGCTGATTTAATTATATTTTTCATAATGAATTCCTTTTTATGTTTGCAAATTAATATCCAGGATTCTGAATCAGATTCTTGTTAGATGTCAACTCATTGGTTGGGATAGCAAAGATGTTCAAATGTTCAGAGAAGTTGCGACCTTCCTTGGTGCCGCCCTTCCACTGCCAGTTGTAGTTGACATTGCCACCATAACGGTTGAAACGGATCAGATCCATACGACGGCGACCCTCGAAGTAGAACTCACGGCTCCATTCATCGCAGATATCGTTCAGAGAATAGCCTCTGTCTTCACGAGTAGAGGCATTTGCACGTTTGCGGATAGCATTGATAGCTGCGGTACCTTCCTCTGTAGTCTGACCACCATTGATGCGGGCATCAGCCTCTGCAAAGTTCAGGTATGCCTCTGCTACACGCATCAGGAAGAAGTCTGCATCAGGGAATGTAGCATCTTTACCTGCGCTTCCATCTGTCTTGAAGTTGGTGAACTTAGCAACACCGAAACCGCTCTTGAAAGTAGCAACGTCATCATTATCCAATGAACGGTTTACACCGTTGAAGAGAGCACGGTCGTCACCAGCAGCTTCTGCTGTAGCGTAGCTTTCAAGATTTGGAACGTTACCATTAGGGAAGAACTTCTTCACCAAGTCAGGACGAGCGCGGTTACCACCCCAAGCCTGGTCAGTACCATTGGTAGCTGAAGGGTTGTTTGGATTTGCGTGCATATCTTGATCGTAGGTAGAAGCCAACAGGAAGAGTGTAGTACCCCAGCTTGTGGTCTTCAAACCATCCTGCAAGAGAGGGAAGATACCCTCGTAAGCTGCATCTGTCTCACCGTTATCGCCCATGAAGAGCATCTGGTAAGCACTCCAGCCGTTTACGCTTTTGGTGTTCAGCTTATAAGAAGAATCCATCACCTTCTTGGCGTATGACTTAGCCTTCTCCCACTGAGGTGTGCCTGTATAAACCTCTGCATTGAGGTAGAGGCGGGAGAGAAGCAACCAGCATGCAGCCTTATCTACACGACCGTAACCGGCATCTGTTGACTTCTTAGCCTTTGCATCAGAAAGGCTTGGCTCTATTTCAAGAAGCTCCTTCTCAAGCCATTCGTAAACCTGTGCTCTGGTATATCTTTCAGGCTTGGTCAATGGCTGAAGTGTAAATGGGATGTTGCCCCATCCGTCCATCAAGCTAAAATATTCGTATGCTCTCAGGAAGCGAATCTCTGCAAGCTTGGTTGCATCCTGATCTCCTGCTTCTGCAAGATACTGGTTGCAATAAGCAATACCTGTTGTGATACGGGCATACAAACCAATCAACATTGGGTTTGAGGCATTGTAGCTATTATAGCAGAAGCCGGCTATACCATCATCACCCCAACCGCAGATAGCCTCATCGGTTGGTAATTCGTTTGCATTGAATGTCTGGCGTACAAAACCAGATGTTCCACCGTCAATACCATCAATGTCGCAGTCACCATTAGCACCACCATTACCAGCCAGGGCAAAGTTAGCGTAGCACTTGTTGAAAAGACCATCGATGTTAAGGCCTGTCTGGATGTTTGGGTTAATCGGAGTAACGTCCAAATCACCGACACATGATGTTGCTGTTCCCATTGTAAGCAGGAGTGCTGCTACTGGAACAATATTTTTAATATATTTTTTCATAATCCTTTCTTATTAGAAATTCAAGCTAAGACCAACTACTACAGAGAATGGACGTGGGTAGAGGTTGTTGTCGTTACCATCGCCTACTTCTGGATCCAAACCGTCATAATTGGTTATTGTGAATACATTTGATGCAGTAGCGTATGCACGACCTGAAAGTCCATGCCAGCCGCTTGACTTAAACAGGTTGTTGAAGCTATAACCCAATGTGATGTTGTCGCACTTCAGGAATGAAGCGTTCTTCACATAGTAGTCAGACAACTTAGAAGTGATCTCGTAGGTCTGCCAGTTTCTCTCAACAGTACTCTTCATACGGTTAGAGAAGTACTTCAAAGAGTTAGAGAACCACTCACCTGTATTCATGTTACTCATGCTCTGCTCAACATTGTTATATACATAGTTGCCGATGCTTGCACGCAAAGAGAAACCGAAGTCCCAGTTCTTGTATTCCAAGCGAGAAGAGAAGCCCATGGTTACAGGAGCTGCTGGGCTCTTGTAGAGATACTTATCGCTTTCATTGATCTTACCGTCACCGTTACGGTCAACTACGCAGTTCTCAATTGGCTTGCCGTTCTTGTCGTAAACCTGCTGGTAAACATAGTATGAGTTCATAGCATAACCCACCTGGTTAGCCTGCAGATAAGCACCAGAACCATCACCTACCTTGATGTTTGTATTAACAACAGGAGCACCATTCTCAGATACACCATTCAAGTCGGTAATCTCGTTCTTGTTGTAAGTGAAGTTGTATGTCATGGTCCAGAACCAGTCCTTGGTCTGGATAGCACGCCAGGTAATAGCTGCTTCAACACCGGTATTCTTCAAGGAACCGATGTTCTGCCATGCCTGGTTCTTGTAACCTGCCATAGAAGAAAGTGGAGCATAGTTCAACAGATCGGTAGTCTTTCTGTAGTACCAATCTACGCTACCAGACAATCTCTGATCCAGGATACCCCAGTCCAAACCTACGTTGTAGGTAGAGGTTGTTTCCCACTTCAGGTCAGGACGGTAGTTATTTGGTCTGTAAAGCTCACCCTCACCAGTAACTGGATAGAAACCATTTGTACCTGTGCTGATAGAATAAGATGGAATCCACTCATAATCGCCGATAGAACCAGCCTGCTGACCAGTCTTACCATAACCCAGACGGAGCTTCAAGTCAGACAACCAGTCAGCGTTCTTCAGGAATGCCTCTTCGTTAGCCTTCCATGCAAAGGCGAATGATGGGAACCAAGCCCAGTGCTCCTTGAAGCGTGAAGAACCATCATCACGGACGGTTGCTGTCAGGAAGTAACGGTCGAGCAATGTGTAGTTGGCACGTCCGAAGAAAGATACCAGGTAGCTTTCGCTCTTCTCGCTATATGGAGTATGAGGACGCTCTGTGCCAGCAAGACTTGCATCGTTATTTGTTTCAGGATAATAACCTACATAGTCATTGTTCTTGCTGCGCCAGAAGTGCTGCCACTCATAACCAGCCATGATGTCGAAGTGATGAATCTTGTTGAAATCCTTGTAGTACTGAGCGTAAGTACTCAAAGAGAGGTTGCGCTTCAGGATTTCCTCACCACCATAGCTACCATAGTACAATGCGTTAGGACATGATGGAGCAAATGACTGGCTCTGGCGACCCTTTGAGATATCTGCACCCAAGGTAGCATGCAATCTCAAATCCTCGAAACCGTGTACCTTATAATCGATGTCGGCACTACCGATGAATGAACGGCTGTGAGCAATCTGACTGCCCTGGTCCAGCAATGACAGAGGGTTAGGCATCTGTGTGGTGCTGTCATAAGTGAAAGGCCATGTATTGTCACCATACTCTGCTTTCTTTGACCACTGGAAATAGCCACCATAGTTCTTGAGAGTCTGGTCCAGGAGACTGTTGCCATCTTTGTCTCTAAGCTGATTCTTGTGATATTCAGATGTAAAGTTGTATGGATCCTGAGTTGGATCCATTCTTACAGCTGCTGATACAACAGAACCATCTGTATATAAGGTTCTAGCATACATACCCTTGGCATTCAGGTTCAATGTCAAGTGATCCTGGAAGAATGATGGGTTCAAGTTCAAAGATGCTGTTGCACGCTTGAAGTCAGATGTCTTCACGATACCCTGCTGGTCTGTATAACCTACAGAAACACGGTATGGGAGTGACTTTGCTGCACCAGAAACTGTAATGTTGTGGTCGTGGCTGATAGCTGTACGGTAAATCAAGTCCTGCCAGTTGGTGTTGGCTGTACCCAGTGCGCTGTAAGCTTCACTGTCTTTTCCATACAGTTTTTCAACTGTTGCACGGAACTCGTCAGCGTTAAGAACATCAATTGTGTTCTTCTTCTCGCTGATGGTTATGCTACCAGAGTAAGAAACGGTAGGTTTCTGACCCTTGCGACCCTTCTTGGTTGTAATGATGATGACACCATTAGAACCGCGGGAACCATAAATAGCAGTTGCAGAAGCATCCTTCAAGACACTGAAAGACTCAATATCCTGTGGGTTAACTACAGAAAGGAGATTAGAAAGACCCTTAACACCATCGTTGTCCATTGCCAGACCATCGATAACGATCAATGGGTCGTTAGATGCGTTCAAAGAAGAACCGCCACGAACACGAATCTTGGCACCACCACCAGGAGTACCGTCGTTGCTGGTAATGTTTACACCGGCAACCTTACCTGTAAGCATATCCTGTGCATTAACAACCACACCCTTATTCTTAGAATCAGGTTTGATAGCTGTTACAGAACCGGTCAGGTCTGACTTCTTAGCCACACCATAACCGATGACAACGACTTCATTCAAAGCCTTTGAGTCATCTTCCAAGGTAATGTTCATGTTACTAGATGCCTTCACAGTCTGCGGTGTCATACCCAGATAGGTGAATGTAATCTTGGCACCTGGCGCTGCATCAACTGAGAAGTTACCATCCATGTCGGTAATACCCACTGCCTTACCGTTAACTGTAATGGTAGCACCCATGATAGGCTCACCAGAAGCATCCTTCACATGTCCCTTAACTGCATTTGTCTGCGCAAAGGAACTCACCGTCAGAAGCAGACCGCTTGCTAGGGTCAACGCTCTGAGAGGCAATTTAATTTTTACCTGCTTCATCATTTGCTTGATTTTTAAGTTAATGAATTATATTTATTTATCTACTTTTTCTTCTTTTCTTCTTGGCTTAAGTTGTTGTCGTTCCTACTCAAAATGCCGTTCAGGCTATTTTCGGGGTCTTTCTGGCATCTTACTTATATTATATTTAAGGTAGGAATGGGGCGCTTGCCCATAAACTTGTCGTTTCTGTGTGCAAAATTAAGTTCTTTTCTCTAATGTTGTACTATTTTTGTGTTAATTCCGTTATTTATTTTGTGCAAACGTTTGCACAGAAATTACTTGATTTAAGTCAAGAACTTTGAACTGATATTGAGGATATTTCGTAATTTTGCAGCACAACTAATAGCAATGGGCGATAAAGAAACAATAACAATGAAAGATATTGCTCGCGATCTGGGCGTAAGTGTTGCCACAGTGAGCCGGGCATTGAAGGACAGTTCTCGTATCAGTACTGCCCAAAAGGAGCGTATTCAGAAATACGCGCGTGAACATAACTTCTTTCCTAATTTCCTGGGTGAAGCTTTAAGACATAATAAGGTGAAGCCGATGAAGGTGATTGGAGTTATTGTGCCTCAGGTGGTACACTATTACTTCATGTCGGTGCTTTCGGGTATAGAGGAAGAGGCTAGAGCCAGAGGTTACCGTGTGATGGTGGCGCAGAGTAACGAGCGTTACGATAAGGAGGTGGCCATCTGTGAAGACTTCTATCAGAACAAGGTTTGTGGCATCATCGTTTCACAGGCGAAGGATACCAAGCAGTATGACCATTTCGAAAAACTGCTGCAGAATGGGGTGCCGCTCATCTTCTATGATAGAATATGTACGGGCGTGAACTGCTCGCGAGTGGTGGTAGATGACTATATGGGTGCCTTTACTGCCGTTACCCACATGATTGATACGGGCTGCAAGAAGATTGCCTTCTACGGCTCGCCGATGAATCTGGAAATCTCCAAGAACCGATATAACGGTTATCATGATGCGCTGGTAAAGCATGGTTTGACGGAGAACCCTGACTGGGTGAAGATCTGCGATGACCGTGCCAGTGCCGAAGCAATAACGCCGGATATTCTGATAGAGGAAGATTGTCCGGATGCTTTCTTTGCCATCAATGATGATACGGCAATCGGTATCCTCTATACCGCCAAGCGCATGGGATTCAAGGTGCCTGAAGAAATCAGCATCTGCGGATTCACCAATGGTGACCGTGCCAAGGCGTGCGACCCGATGCTTACTACGGTTGAGCAGCGAGGTGTAGCCGTAGGCGAGGAAGCTGCCAATATCCTGATTGGTCAGGTGGAAGGCTCCATCCCTAGAGATGAGGTGGAGAAGCGAGTGGTGAGAACACGACTTGTGGTGAGAGGAACAACAAGATAAAAATATAAAAACAATATAACGATGAAACAAAAACCTGATTTAAGTTTCTGGAAGCTCTGGAACTTGAGCTTCGGATTTTTCGGAGTACAGATTGCCTACGCCCTACAGAGCGCCAACATCTCCCGAATCTTTGCAACGTTGGGTGCTGACCCACACAACTTGAGTTATTTCTGGATTCTCCCTCCTCTGATGGGAATCCTGATTCAGCCTATCGTGGGCACGTTGAGTGATAAGACGTGGTGCCGCTTCGGTCGCCGCATCCCTTATCTCTTTGTGGGTGCTACGATTGCCGTCCTGGTGATGTGCCTGCTCCCGAATGCCGGTTCGCTCGGACTGACCGTGAGCGGTGCGATGCTCTTCGGACTGATAGCGCTGATGTTCCTCGATACGAGCATCAACATGGCGATGCAGCCGTTCAAGATGCTGGTAGGCGATATGGTAAATGAAAAACAGAAGGCAAAGGCTTACTCTATCCAGAGTTTCCTCTGCAATGCCGGTTCTGTAGCCGGATATATCTTCCCGTTCCTCTTTACCTTCCTCGGTATCAAGAATTATGCTGAGAAGGGTGTGGTTCCTGATTCTGTCATCTGGTCGTTCTATATCGGTGCGGCTATCCTGATTCTCTGTGTTATCTACACCACGATGAAGGTGAAGGAGTGGAATCCACAGCAGTATGCGGAGTATAATGAAGCGAAGAGGGAAGAGGGAAGAGTGAAGAATCCTAATGCTGAGGCTTCTGAAGACAAGGCCGGTTGGATTACTTTGCTCCGCAAGGCGCCATCTACCTTCTGGAAGGTGGGACTGGTTCAGTTCTTCTGCTGGGCTGGTTTCCTTTATCTCTGGAATTATTCTACGGGAGCCATCGCTGAAACCGTATGGAATACGACCGATCCTGCTTCTGAAGCATTCCAGGAGGCAGGCAACTGGGTGGGCATTCTCTTTGCCGTACAGGCTGTAGGTAGTGTAGTCTGGGCTGTGATTCTCCCTCAGTTTAAGAATACGAAGGTGGCATACGCTGTCAGTCTGGTTATCGGTGGTGTGGGTTTTGCCCTGATACCTTTCCTGCATGACCAGTATCTGCAGTTTGTTCCGTTCCTGATGATTGGTGCCGGTTGGGCAGCCATGCTGGCGATGCCTTTCACCTTTGTTACCAATGCTTTGCAGGGATATGGTCACATGGGTGCTTATCTCGGTCTGTTTAACGGAACCATCTGTATCCCTCAGATTGTGGCTGCCATCTGCGGTGGAACTGTCCTGAGTCTGGTGGGTTCTCATCAGAGCGATATGATGATTGTGGCAGGTATCCTGCTGATTGCGGGTGCGCTGTCTGTGAGTATCATCAAGGATAAGAAATCAGAATAAAATGAGATGAACGATTAATTATTGTTTCTACAGAGTAGGGGTAGTGCAAACGTTTGCACGATTTGTGAGAAAAAATATGCAAATTTCAGATACGTTTTTCGCTCGTTTTTTCTTACCTTTGTAGCATCAAACATAAATTATAACATTTTCAAGAGCCTTTAAGAGTCTTATGACAGTACAGTTTAATATTGAATATAAAGCAATGTTCGGCGAACAGATCGTCGTAAACATTCAGACGGAGGAAGGTGAACTGAAACTTCCTCTCGAGACAACAGATGGTCAAAGATGGGCATGCGACTGGTGTGTTGAATCACCAGAAAAATCGTATACCTATTATTATAGTGTAGAACGTGAAGGTAGAGCAGTCAAGACCGAATGGCTTATGATTAAGCATCAGCTCGATGTAAATGCCAAGAAGGCTGCGGTTTATACCCTTTACGACCACTGGAAGGTTATGCCGGAGGATGCTTACCTCTACAGCAGTGCCTTTACCGATTGCATCAATCATCAGGCTCCACAGGAGATGAAGCTGGAAATGGGCAGCAAGATTGTGCGTCTGATAGTCCGTGCTCCTCAGCTTCGCGATGGTGAGCGCCTGGGTGTATTGGGTGCAGATAAAGCTTTGGGTGCCTGGGATGTGCAGAAGATTCTTCCGATGACTCAGCATACTTATAATGAATGGGTGGCTGATATTGATGCGACTCATCTTGAGGGCAGCCATCTGGAGTTTAAGTTCGTTGCTTTCAGAAATGCAAAGAATAATCTTCTCTGGGAAACCAGCATGAACAGAACCGTGGATTTGCCGGAGATGAAGGCAGGTGAGTTGGTATCTTATGAACTCGACCAGGCTTTCTTCGCTCTGTATAACCGCAAACTTGCCGGAACGCAGGTGCCTGTATTCTCATTGCGTACCCGTAAGAGTGCCGGTATTGGTGACTTCGGTGACCTGAAGACCATGATTGATTTTGTGGCTTCTACCGGTCAGAAGGTGCTCCAGCTCCTTCCTATCAATGATACCACCATCACCCATACATGGAGCGACAGTTATCCATACAGCTGCATCAGCGTCTTCGCTATTCATCCGCAGTATGCCGACCTCCATGCTCTCCCTGAGCTGAAGGATGCCAAGGCTCGTGCTGAGGCTGAGAAGACACGTGCTGAGTTGAACGCACTGGATAAGATAGATTACGAGAAAGTAAATGATTTCAAGATAAATTACTTGCGCCAAATCTTCAATCAGGAAGGTGAAAAGATGATGAAGACAGCCGAATACAAGGCTTTCTTCCAGGCTTCTGAACTGTGGCTGGTTCCTTACGCACAGTATTCATACCTGCGTGATAAGAATGGTACGGCTGATTTCAACCAGTGGCCAGATCATCAGGTATGGGATGAGGCTGAGCGCAAGGTGCTTGCCGACCCTAAGACTGCTGCTTACAAGAACGTGGCGTTCTTCTATTTCGTACAGTTCGTACTGGACCGCCAGATGCAGGAGGCTCACGAGCATGCCAAGGCTAAGGGCGTTATTTTGAAGGGTGATATTCCAATCGGCGTAAACCGCAATGGTTGCGATGTATGGACGGAACCTAAATACTTCAACCTCAATGGTCAGGCGGGTGCTCCACCTGATGACTTCTCTGCCAATGGTCAGAACTGGGGATTCCCTACCTATAACTGGTTTGAGATGCTGAAGGATGGCTGCCAGTGGTGGAACCGCCGTTTCCAGAACATGGCAAGATACTTTGATGCTTACCGCATCGACCACGTATTGGGCTTCTTCCGTATCTGGGAGATTCCGGTACATAGCGTACATGGATTGCTCGGACAGTTTGCACCGGCGCTTGCCATGAGCCGTGAAGAGATTGAAAGCTATGGTTTGCACTTCCAGGAAGACCGTTTTACCCGTCCGTTCATTACCGATTGGGTATTGGATCGTGTGTTCCATGAGCGTGCCGGCGAGGTAAAGGAGAAGTATCTCGACCGTCTGGATGACGAGCGTTATCAGATGAAGCCTGAGGTAGATACCCAGCGCAAGGTAGAGGCTCTCTTTGCTGACGTAACAAATGAGAAGGAACTCTGGCTGCGTGATGGCTTGTATGCCCTGATCAGCGATGTACTCTTCGTACGCGATCATACCAACCCTGGCGTCTTCCATCCACGTATCTCAGCCCAGCTCGACTTTATCTACGAGTCGCTCTATGATAATGACAAGGCTGCGTTTAACCGCCTTTACAACGACTATTTCTATCGCCGCAACAACCAGTTCTGGTATCAGGAGGCGATGAAAAAGTTGCCTAAGCTGGTTCAGGCTACCCGCATGCTAGTTTGTGCCGAAGACCTCGGTATGGTTCCAGACTGTGTGCCTTGGGTAATGGACGAGTTGAAGATATTGAGTCTGGAACTCCAGAGCATGCCAAAGGATCCATCGGTTAAGTTCGGACATCTGAGCCGTAACCCATACCGCTCGGTATGTACCATTTCGAGCCACGATATGCCTACTCTGCGCATGTGGTGGGATGAGAATATCCAGCGTACCCAGGAGTATTACAATACGATGCTCTACCGTCAGGGATCAGCACCTCATCCACTCCCAGGCTGGTTGGCTAGCGACATCATCAGCCGCCATCTTACCTCTCCATCCATGCTCTGCATATTGAGCATCCAGGACTGGTTGGCTACCGATGAGGCTCTTCGTCTGCCTGATGCCGATGCTGAGCGTATCAATATCCCGGCTAACCCTAAGCATTACTGGCGTTACCGCATGCACCTCAACATAGAGGATCTGGCTGCAGATAAGCGTTTCGTGCAGAATATCACAGAAATGATTTCGCAGTCTGGAAGATGCTAACTAACATGATTATATATAGTGCAAACGTTTGCACACTCATTTGCAGAAAAATACCCTCCCAAAACGTGGAGGGTATTTTTGTTTTTTGTATCTTTGCACTATCTTAAGAATAAACAGATAATGATTGAGATAAACTAACGAAGATTCAAAAAAAGAATAAACAACAACTGAACAGTATGAAAAAACTGAATGTATTAGTGATGGGGCTCTTGCTTCCTATGTTGGCAGCAGCCCAGACCGTAAAGTCGCCTAACGGCAACGTCTCGGTAACATTCTCTTTGACCGAAAAGGGACAGCCTACCTATGAGATGAGCTATAAGGGAAAGACTGTATGCAAGCCATCCCACTTAGGATTGGAACTGGCTAAGGATAAACATGCCTCTAAGGGCATGGAGGAAACCAGCCTGATGGATGGTTTTACTGAAACCGGCAGCAAGACATCGACTTTCGATGAAACCTGGAAGCCGGTATGGGGCGAGACCGCTACCATCCGCAACCATTACAACGAGATGGAGGTAAACCTGAACCAGGCTGCTTCTAAGCGTAACATCACCATCCGTTTCCGTGTATATGATTATGGTATGGGCTTGCGCTATGAGTTCCCACAGCAGGAAAGTCTGAATTATTTCGTCATCCAGGAGGAGCATACCCAGTTTGCCATGGCAGGCGATCATACCGCTTACTGGATTCCTGGTGATTATGATACACAGGAGTATGATTACAACATTACTCCATTGACAGGCATTCGCCCAATTATTGCGAAAAACCGTGAAGCTTACAAGAGCAATTCATCTACGACCGTCTTCTCTGATACCGGTGTTCAGACCTCTCTCCAGATGAAGACCAAGGACGGACTCTACATCAACATCCATGAGGCTGCCTGTCTGGATTATCCTACCATGCACCTCAATCTGGACGAGAAAACATTGACCTTCGAGTCTTGGCTTACTCCTGATGCCGTGGGCAGAAAGGGATTTATCCAGACTCCATTCAATACCCCTTGGCGTACCGTGATGGTAAGTGATGATGCCCGTGATATGCTTTCATGCAAGTTGACATTGAATCTCAACGAGCCTTGCAAGATTAAGGATACATCCTGGATTCATCCTACCAAGTACTGCGGTGTATGGTGGAACATGATTGTGGGTACCAAGACCTGGAGCTATACCAACGATCTGCCATCTGTGCGTCTCGGTGTTACTGATTACAGCAAGTGCAAGCCTAACGGTACTCATGGTGCAACCAACGAGGAAGTGAAGCGCTACATCGACTTTGCAGCCAAGAACGGTTTGCAGGAAGTATTGGTAGAAGGCTGGAACGAAGGTTGGGAAGACTGGTTCGGTCACCAGAAGCTCGATGTCTTCGACTTCGTGACTCCATATCCAGACTTCGATATCAAGATGCTCAACGACTATGCTCACTCTAAGGGCGTGAAGCTGATGATGCACCACGAGACATCTTCTGCAGCTCTCAACTACGAGCGCCACATGGAAGATGCCTTCAACCTGATGAACAAATATGGTTATGATGCCGTGAAGACCGGTTATGTGGGAGATATCATCCCAAGAGGTGAGTATCACTACAGCCAGTTGATGAACAATCACTACCAGCGTGTCATCGAGACCGCTGCCAAGCATCATATCATGGTAAATGCCCACGAGGCAACTCGTCCTACAGGTATCTGCCGCACCTGGCCTAACCTGGTTGGCAACGAGAGTGCACGTGGTACAGAGTATGAGGCATTTGGTGGTAACAAGTCTTATCATACCGTAATGTTGCCATTCACCCGTCTGCAGGGTGGTCCGATGGATTATACTCCTGGTATCTTTGAGACCAAGCTTTCTGAGTGGAGCAACAATAAGAGTTATGTTCATACCACCCTCTGTGGTCAGCTTTCTCTCTATCTCGTAATGTACAGTCCTTTGCAGATGGCTGCCGATCTTCCAGAGCATTATGAGAAGTATGATGATGCCTTCCAGTTCATCCGCGACGTAGCTTGCGACTGGGACGACTCCAAGTATCTGGAGGCAGAGCCAGCCAAGTATATCACCGTAGCCCGCAAGGCAAAGGGAACCGACAACTGGTTTGTAGGCGGTAAGACTGATGCAGCCCGCACAGCCGTAGTAAAGCTCGACTTCCTGGATAAGGGCAAGAAGTATGCTTGCGCTATCTATCAGGACGGCAAGACTGCTGACTACGAGAAGAACCCTAAATCTTATCAGATCATCCACAAGACTGTGAAGAAGGGGGATGTTTTGAAGATTAACGAAGCACGTGGTGGTGGTTTCGCCATCTCTTTGCTCGCTAAATAAGCTTATAATTTCCGTATTTCCGTCCAACTGTCCGGTTGGTCGGAAATACGCTAAAAATGAGCGTAGATAATCTGTCACAGTTTTCTTCGCTCAGTTCGCTTTAATATCCTGTATACCAATAACTTAACAATATGAATATCCAAAAACTAATAATTGCAGCATTGACAGCAACCGTTTTACCAACTTCATTGAATGCCCAGCAGACATTCAATGAGATGATGTATTCCAAGGAGAAAACCATGTTTATCCTGAATGCTCCAACAGCCCAAAAGTCTTCTGTAACCCTCCGACTTTATAAGCAAGGTCAGGGAGGAAAGGCTTATAAAACGCTGAAAATGAAGAAGTTGGGTGATGAATGCTGGGAGGCTACCGTAAAGGGCGACCTCAAGGGAAAATTCTATACCTTTGATATAGGCAAGGGTGAAACACCAGGTACATTTGCCAAAGCAGTAGGTGTGAACGGAAACCGTGGCGCCATCGTAGATTTGTATGATACCGATCCATCTGGATGGGATCAGGACGTGCGTCCTGCCCTGAAATCGCCAGCCGATCTCGTTGTCTACGAGCTTCACGTGCGTGATTTCTCCATTTCTCCTACATCCGGCTTGAAATATAAGGGCAAATATCTCGCTCTCACCGAGCCAAAGGCCATCGAATATCTCAAGAATCTGGGCATCAACGCCATCCACTTCCAGCCTGTATTCGATTTCGCTTCTATAGATGAGACCCGACTCGACAAACCGCAGTTCAACTGGGGTTATGATCCGAAAAACTATAATGTGCCGGAAGGCAGTTACGCTACCGACCCTTATTCTCCAGCAACCCGCATCAAGGAGTTCAAGGAGATGGTGATGGCGCTGCATAAGGCAGGCATCCGAGTGATTTTCGATGCCGTATATAACCATACTTTCGATATCAATGGCAGCAATTTCCAGCGTACCTATCCTGATTATTATTATCGCAAAACCAAGGATGGTAAGTATTCTGATGGTTCAGGCTGTGGCAACGAGACTGCTTCAGAGAAGCCTCTCATGCGCCAGTTTATGCTGGAGAGCGTGAAATACTGGATAGACGAATATCATATCGATGGTTTCCGTTTCGACCTGATGGGTGTTCATGACATCGAAACCATGCAGGCTATCCGTGAGATGGTAAACCGCATCGATCCCAGCATCTATATTTATGGTGAGGGATGGAGTGCAGGCAGCTGTGCTTATCCTACCGAGAAACTGGCGGTGAAGGCGAATACCCAGCAGCTCAAGGGCATCGGTGCTTTCAGCGATGATATGCGCGATGCGCTCCGTGGTCCTTTCTCTGATGACCATCAGGGAGCGCTCCTGGCTGGTCTTACAGGTCAGGAGGAGAGTCTGAAGTTCGGTATTGTGGGTGGCATCGCCCATCCGCAGGTGGATATGACAAAGGTGAACTATGACAAGAAGCCTTGGACCAACAATCCTACCGAGCAGATCAGTTATGTAAGCTGCCATGACGATATGTGTCTGGTAGACCGTCTGAAGGCAAGCATCGCATCTCTTACCGACAAGAATATCCCTGAAGCAATACGTACTGCCGAGTTGCTCCGCATCGACCAGCTTGCGCAGACCTGCGTCTTCACTTCACAGGGTGTTCCTTTCATCCTTGCCGGCGAAGAGATGCTCCGCGACAAGAAGGGAGTACACAATAGCTATAATTCTCCTGACAGCATCAACCAGTTTACCTGGACCAATCTGCAGAAGTATCCGCAGGCGTTTGCTTATTACAAGAGTCTGATCCAGCTCCGCAAGAATCATCCGGCATTCCGTCTTTCAACAGGCGATAAGGTACGTCAGCATCTGGAGTTCCTGCCTGCTCAGGAAACTTGTCTCGTAGGTTTCCAGCTCAAGAATCTGGAGGGTATTGATGCGTGGAAGAACATCATCGTGATCTATAACTTCAATAAGGAGGCAAAGAAGATGCAGATTCCTGAGGGTAATTATACCGTGGCTTGCTGCAATGGTGTGATTAACGAGGAAGGTTTAGGCTTTGTTTCGGGAAAGGAAGTTGAGGTTGCCCCTCAGTCAGCCCTGATACTTTATCAGAAATAGTTTATATATTTAATTAATAAGGTGTAATATGAAAAAGATAATAGCTTCTTTATTGCTTATGAGTAGCGCAATAAGTATGAATGCAGCGGTTAACGTGAACCGCATTGAACCTACCGACTGGTATGTGGGCATGAAAGATGCTTCACTCCAGCTGATGGTGTATGGCAAGGATATCAAGAATGCCGATGTAACGGTAGACTATCCGGGTGTGAAGGTAGACAGCATCGCCCGCCTTGATTCCCCTAATTATCTCCTGGTTTATCTTAACCTCGATGGGGCAAAGGCTGGTGAGATGACCCTCAACTTCAAGCAGGGCAAACAGTCGAAGAAGGTAAAGTATGTGTTGAAGAACCGTGAGATGGCGGGCGATAAGCGCATCGGTTTCTCTAATGAAGATGTGCTCTATATGCTGATGCCAGACCGTTTCGCCAACGGCAATCTGAAGAATGATGCCTTTAAGGCGATGCGTGATAAGACCTGCAACCGTGCAGAGCCTAGTTTGCGCCATGGTGGCGACCTGGAGGGAATCCGCCAGCACTTGGATTATTTTAACCAGTTGGGTGTAACCGCTCTGTGGTTTACCCCGGTTTTGGAGAACGACAGTCCAAGTAACGGCAAGAACAGCAGTTATCATGGATATGCTACCACCAATTATTATCGTGTAGACCCACGTTTCGGAACCAATGCCGATTATAAGCAGCTGATAGATGAGGCTCACAAGAAAGGTTTGAAGATTGTGATGGATATGATTTTCAACCATTGCGGTTTCGAACATCCTTGGGTTGCCGATATGCCATCAAAGGACTGGTTCAATACACCGGAATGGCTGGCTCCTGAAAATCAGACTGCCGAGCATCAGAAGAACATCGGTACGGTGGATGGCGCTGCTAAGGTGAACGATAAGTATCTGCAGACCAGTTATAAGCTGACTCCTGTACTCGATCCATACGCCAGCAAGGTTGATCTCACAGAAACCGTAGATGGCTGGTTTGTTCCAACCATGCCTGACCTCAACCAGCGTAACCCACACGTTATCAAGTATCTGATTCAGAACAGCGAGTGGTGGATAGAGAGTGCAGGTATCGACGGCATCCGTATGGATACCTATCCTTATGCCGACCGCGATGCGATGGCACACTGGATGAAGGTGCTGGGCGAGGAGTATCCTCACTTCAATACCGTAGGCGAGACTTGGGTAACCGAACCTGCCTATACTGCAGCCTGGCAGAAGGACAGCAAACTTTCTGAGAAGAACAGCTATCTGCCAACCGTTATGGATTTCGCTTTCTTCGACCGCATCAACAGTGCAAAGAAAGAGGAGACCGATGACTGGTGGAACGGCATGAACCGTCTCTACAATGTGTTCTGCTACGACTATCTCTATCCTAATCCAAAGAGCGTAATGGCATTCATCGAGAATCATGATACCGATCGCTTCCTGGGTGAAGGCAAGGATACCCTGGCTTTGAAGCAGGCGCTGTCATTGCTTCTTACTATCAACCGCACTCCTCAGCTCTATTATGGTACAGAGGTGCTGATGAACGGTACCAAGAGTGTGACCGATGGCAATGTACGCAAGGACTTCCCTGGCGGTTGGGCTGGTGACAAGCACAATGCCTTTACGGCAGAGGGCAGAACTCAGGCAGAGAACCAGATGTTCAACTGGCTCAGCAACCTGTTGCACTGGCGTCAGGGCAATGAAGTGATTACCAAGGGCAAGCAGACCCAGTTCTGTCCTCAGAAGGGTGTTTACGTAATTGCCCGCCAGTATAAGGGGAAGAATGTGATGACGGTTATCAACGGCAAGAACGAGGCAAACGAGCTGAATGTTTCCCGTTATGCAGAGATTATCGGTTCTCATGACAAGGCTACGGATGTTACAAACGGTCGCACCGTTCTTATCAACAAGAACGTGAAGCTCCGTCCTCGCCAGAGCATGATTCTTGAATTCTAGAAAAAAACTCAAGAAAGTGCCTAACGGTGTTATTTTACACTGATAGGCACTTTTTTCTTGTATTTATTCTTTTGTTTCGATTATTCTTCGTACTTTTGCAAGCATAACCTATATAGATAAATGATTAGATACATTTTTTCCATCATAGCAGCATTCTTCATAATCTTGAGCAGTTGGGCGCAAGGTGGGCTGCCTAGTCGCTATAATGTAAGCTATCTCAATATGGCTGCAGGTATGCCGAATAATTTTGCTGATGATATCTTTCAGGACTCTTACGGCTTCGTATGGATCAGTACGCATGGTGGTGGTCTGGTACGCTACGATGGTTTCAATTTCATGAACTTCGGTTTGGGGGCTGTAGGAATCAGTCTGCGAAGCAACAGTTGCCGTAATGTCTGCGAAGATCCGTTCAAGCGTCTTTGGATAGCTTTCGAAGAAGGTCCGCAGGTGCTCGACCTCAAAACGATGCAGCCTGTTGTTCCACCTTGTGAGAACAGCCAGGTAGAGGCACAACTCAACAAAGTATTCAAGAACCTTTGCACCCGAATATATTGTGATGCAAAGGGCAATATATGGATGCTTTCTTTCAACCAGCTTACCCGTTTCGGTTTTAACGAAAAGAGCGAGGTGAGCAGCGTCTTGTCCACATCCTATCCTTATAATGCTCCCGACCTCGGAATCTGTGATGTCTATCGCAGAGGAACGGTTGTATTATGCAACAATGGAGTGGTGAGCGAGTTCTCAGTGAAGAACAATCAGCTCGTGGCAAAGAACATCTCATCCCTGTTCCCTCCGCTCGAAGGTCGGTATGGGGGGGCGCTTATTTATTATCATGGTAAGATATGGATGGGTACGAATCGCGGATTGTTTAATAGTGCAAAGCAGGAATTCCATTGCTCTGCTACCGACCATTCGCTCCAGCACGAAGTAGTGACGAGCCTTGCTGTTTCTCCAGATGACAAACTTCTGGTAGGAACGCTCTGTGGCGTAGATATCTTCTATGATAAGACCGGAGAGATAGAACATTGGAACACTGCTACGGCTGTGAATCCGCTGAGCAGCAACTTTATCAACAGTCTTTTCTCTAAGAACGGACAGATATGGGTAGGTTCCGAGACAGGTGGTGTTATCAAGCTGGCTCCACGTCAGCTGAATTTGGAATTCTACCGTCACGACCCCGCCAACCCAGGCAGCATCTCTCCTAATGCTGTCAATGCTATGTATGCGGCAGCCGACGGAACCCTGTGGGTAGGAACAGTAGAGGGAGGTCTCAATGCCTTGACTCCAGGCAGCATGAACTTTGTTCATTATACGGTGGCAAATTCCGGTTTGCCGCATAATACCGTCTCGGTTCTTGCAGCTGATAACCGCAATCAGCTCTGGATTGGTACCTGGGGAAGGGGTATCGCTGTGATGAATCTCAGTCAGCCGGGCAAAATTATTCCTCTGATGGTTGATGCAAAGCATCAGCATTTTCTCAATTTTGCCGGTGCTTTGGCTTACGATCCTATCAATGATGGTATGTGGCTTGGAACCAATGATGGTCTCTTCTTCTATGATATGAAGCGCCGCCAACTCATCGAACCTTTCAGGGGATGCCTGAATGTGCGCGGCTGCATTGGTTCTCTGATAACCCGAAAGGGCAAACTCCTGATGGGTTGTGTGCAGGGAATGGTAGAGGTCGACCTCAAGTCGCGTGCTCATGGTAAGGGCGATTTCGCTGTAACGTATCATCAGTATAAACTCGACAATCCGAAGAGTGGAGTCTTCGATAAGATATTGTCTTTCTGCCAGGCTAAGGATGGAAAGATATGGATGGGCAGTAACGGCTACGGTCTGTATTGCTATACCAGCGATAAAAACGGAAAGACTCAAGTGAAGTCGTATACCACGAATAATGGATTAGCCAACAATACCGTGAAGGGTATTGTAGAGGACAACCAGGGTATGTTGTGGATAGCTACCGATAACGGACTCTCTATCTTCAATCCGAAGACCGAGGCATTCTGCAGTTTCTCCCGTGAAGACGGTCTGATCAGTTCGCAGTTCTATTTCAATGGTGCCATCCGCAATGCCAAGGGCGAGATATTCCTGGGCACCGATGCGGGTATGATGGCTGTAAAGGGCATAAACCGTTCTGTGCATCAGACGGGTAAGTTGTGCTTTACCGAACTTCTGGTAGATAACCAGCCTGTCTTTGCCGGCAGCGATTATCTGGAAGAAGACATTTCTATTGCCAGAAAGTTGCGTATCCATGAGAGTGATAAGTCGTTCACCCTCTTTTTCTCAGCGCTCAATTATGGATGCGAGACACAGGGCGTGTACCTTTATCGCATGAAGGGATACGAGAATGAATGGGTTCAGCTCAAGGCTGGTCAGCATAGTGTGCGTTATTCCACTCTGCCAGCTGGAGACTATAAGTTTGAGGTGAAATATATCCCATCTATCAATTCCGACAAGGAGCAGGTGATCTCTGTAGAAGTTCAGATTACTCCTTATTTCTGGAAGAGCTGGTGGTTTGTTGCTCTTATTATAATAGGTATCATTGCCTTGCTCCAATATGCTTATGTGCGCCGTCTCAACAAGATGCGCGAAGAGGAAGTTGAGGCTCTGTACCGCCCTATCGAGGCAGCGATGAAGGAAAGTGATGAACCAGAAAAGCTGCAGAGTCGCATCCAGATGATTCTGCAGAACCAGAAGCGTTATCAGGACAGTCAGAAAAAGAGCATTGAGGCTGACAGGAAGATGGTAGAGGAGACTATGCGTCCATTCATGGAAGAAGTGATGGATGTGATGGAGAAGAATTACGATAATTCGGAGTTTGGTGTACAGGAACTGACAGATGCCTTAGGTATATCCCGCAGTGTACTGAGCAAGAATCTCTCCAAGGAGACAGGCTTACCAACAGCCCAGTTTATCCGCAACTACCGTCTCGACATCTCGCGCAAGATGATGGCTGATAAAACTTCCAACCGAAATATTACGGAGATAGCCTACCGTGTAGGCTTCAACGATCCGAAGTATTTCACCCGTTGCTTCACCAAGCAGTTTGGCATCTCGCCGACTGCATATAAGGATCAGTTGGATTCTCAGGGTTCAGATATGGCATAGTCCTCCTTGGATTCTTCGGAGAAATAATGTTCCTGGATGTGATAATTTGTTAAGTAAATAAAATAAAACCGAGGGGTTGCTTGATATAAGTCAAGTAACCCCTTGTTTCGTATGTGTGGGTACACAACTGGTGGATAAGCACGTAATATCCTTAAAAATCCACTGTTTATGCGATTTGTCCACCTATAAAACCCATTTGTCCACCCAATATAATCCGATTAATTGTACTTTTGCCACTGAAAAATGATGGTTGATGTATAGTTTGGCCAGCATTAATCATTTCATCCGCAACCTAAAAAGAGAACGGACGAAGCAATAACAAACTGTAAAAATTGAATAAACAAAGTATAAACCTAAAAATTGATAAGCAATGAGGAAACAATTATTCTCTATGATGCTATGCCTAGGTGCTGTTGGTGGTGCTTCTTTTGTCACCCCAATGCCCGCAATGGCTGCAGTTGCACAAGATCAGGTGATCACGGTCAAGGGACATGTTGTAGATGATCAGGGTGAACCTCTGATTGGTGCAACAGTTAAGACTAAAGATGCCAAGACTGGTGCAGTTACCGACTTAGATGGTAATTTCGAAATTCGAGTAAAGGCTAATGCGACTCTTTTCGTGAGCTATCTTGGCTACAAGGAGCGTGAGATTGCAGTGCGCGGTCGTGCCATTATCGATTCTATCCAACTCTCTGCCGACAATCAGGTGCTTGACCAGGTTGTAGTAGTGGGTTATGGTACACAGAAAAAGGCAGACCTTACCGGTTCTGTATCTATCGTAAATGCTGAGGAGATGAAGAAGGTATCAAACTCTAACATCTCTACTATGCTTGAAGGTAAGGTTGCCGGTGTGCAGATTACATCAGACGGTCAGCCTGGTGCAGATCCTAGTGTGAGAATTCGTGGTATCGGTTCTTTCGGTAGCACAGCTCCTCTTTATGTCATCGATGGTGTGCCAATGGGTACCACTATCCGTGACTTCTCTCCAAATGATATCGAGACCATTCAGATTCTGAAGGATGCTTCTGCGGGTGCCATCTATGGTTCTCGTGCTGCGAATGGTGTCGTTATTATCACTACCAAGAATGGTAAGAAAGACCAGCCTCTGAAGGTGAACTACTCCGGTTACTTTGGTGTTGACCAGATTCCTGGCGATGTATATGATGTAATGAACGCCGACCAGTATAGCAACTATCTGGGTCAGGCTTGCAAGAATTCCAACACTCCTCTGCCTGGCGGTTACAAGATGGGCGAGGATGGAATGTATCATTTCCAGGACGAAACCAACACAGATTGGTTTGACGAGGTATTCAAGACCGGTATCCGACAGAACCACAACGTAGCCCTCAGCGGTGGTAGCTCTCACAGTACTTATAATGTATCTCTCGACTACTATAACCAGAAGGGTACCTTGGAAGGTGCAGGTCCTAACTACGAGCGTTACACAGCCCGTGTGAACAATACCATGGACACCAAGTTCGTGAAGTTTCGTACCAGCATGGTTTACTCTCACTCTAACCAGGACAACATGGGTCTTTCCAATGCCTCAGAGTATGTCCAGGGTCTGTATGGTGATGTAACCAACGTGCTCCGTGGTACACTTCTGATGCAGCCAACCATCAAGGCTTACGATAAGTCAACATGGGTTCTCGATGACAAGGTAGGTGCTGCAAACGGTTATCGCTACGATGCTTACGGTTATGGTGTTTACTATGATGGCGTACATGGTGATATTTCAGCTTCTAACCCATTGCTGGTTAATAACCTCCTGCAGCGCAACACCTTGGTTGACCGCTTCGTAGGTACCGCTTCTGCCGACGTAGATTTGTTGGGCATGGTAGGTATCAAGAGCAAGAACCATGGTCTTCACTATAATGTAAACCTCTCTTACAGCAAGACAGAGGCAAAGGATAAGACCTGGATTCCTTCCTGGATTCAGAGCAACCGTGTATATCTTGCCAAGGAGAATGAGCGCCTTACCAAGGGCTCACGCAACTACAGCGACGCCTTGGTTGAGAATACCATCACATACGATGGCAAGATTGGCAAGCACAACATCAACCTGCTCGCCGGTATGACATACGAGGAGGAAAATACCAACCTCCTGACTGGTTGGGGTATCAACTTCACTGAGCCATACTTCCTCCAGCTTCAGAATGCCAAGAATACTTACTCTGAGTCATACGAGTATAAGCATAGTCTGGCATCATACGTAGGTCGTTTGAACTACAACTATGATGAGAAGTATCTGCTTTCTGCAGTAGTACGTCGTGACGGTAGCTCCCGTTTGAGCAAGAACATCCGTTGGGCAACCTTCCCATCTGTATCTTTAGGTTGGCGCTTCGATAAGGAGAAGTTCTTCCCTATCAGCCGCGACATCGTTAACATGTTCAAGATTCGTGCCAGCTATGGTGAGCTCGGTAACGAGAACATTGGTGAGTACCAGTATATGGCTAGCATGAACCGTAACAACATGACTTACAGCTTCGGCAACAGTCTTGTAACCGGTTCTGCCGTTTCTACCTTCGTGAACAACGATATCGCCTGGGAGAAGAAGAAGACCACCAACGTGGGTATCGACCTGGCAATGTTCAACAACCGTTTGGAGTTCACTGCCGAGTGGTATAAGAACAAGTCAGAAGACCTGCTTTACTCAGTTCCTGTGCCAGCACAGACCGGTGTATCCAACACCTTTGTAACCATGAACGCTGCCTCTATGGAGAACAGTGGCTTCGAGTTCAGCGCTACCTACCGCAACCGCGATCATGCCCTCAAGTATGATATCAGCGCCAACGTAAGTACCTTGAAGAATAAAGTAACTTCTCTGGGTATCGGTAAGAATTCATACATTACGGGTGCATACGCTACTTACGTAGGTCAGGAGATTGGTAAGTTCTATGGTTGGGTTTACGAGGGAATCGCCCGTACACAGGATGAACTTGATGGACATGCAACCCAGCAGGGAGCCAATGTTGGTGATTGTCTCTACAAGGATATCTCAGGTCCTAACGGAGAACCAGATGGCGTAATCGATGCTTACGACCAGACCGTATTGGGCAGTGGTCTTCCAAAGGTGAACTTCGGTTTGAGCACTCACATGGAGTATAAGGGTTTCGACCTCAACATCTCAACCTACGGAGTTTTGAATTATCATGTATCAGATGATATCTATAACAGTTTGAACTCTTGCTACGGCTATGGCAACAAGGAAGTAGGAATGCTGGATGCCAACCGCTGGTCAGAGGATGGTTCTACCTACCTCTCTAGTGTTCCACGCACCTATGCAGCCAACAATGCAACATTAGGCTGGAACGACCTCTTCAGCTCTCGCAAGATTCAGAATGCTGCTTACTGGAAGATAGCCAACGTAGAGTTGGGCTACAACTTCCCAGACAAGTGGTTTGGTGGATATGTAAGTGGTGTACGTCTCTATGTATCAGCACAGAACCTCTACACCTTCACAGGCTATCATGGATATAATGTAGACTACGCTGGCGGTACCTTTACCCCAGGTTATAACTTCTGCTCTTTCCCAAGTGCCAGAACGTTTATGTGCGGTCTCCATTTCACATTCTAATAATGAGAATAGACAAGAATAAGATTCATTATTATTTAAAAGAACATTTGATATGAAACTATATAAATTATCATTAGCTCTCTTCCTTGGCCTCGGTGCTATGGCTACCACATCTTGCGAGGACAAGTTGGATGTTACCAATCCTAACCAGCAGACCACCGGTACCTTCGGTTTCAATGCTGATGATCTGGAGGAGTGCGTTATTGCAGCATACAACCATATTCGTATGGAAGGTTCTTCGGCACGTGTGGGTTATACCCTCGATGTGACACGTGGCGATGAGGTATGGAACTCATCACAGGTATGGTACATGCCATTCGATGACATGAACGACCCTGTGACGGATGAAATCTCCATGTGGCCTTGGCGTGAGGCTTACTATACTATTAATGTATGTAACTTCATTCTTTCACGTACCACAGGCGATGATGCTTCGCTCAGCGAAAGCATGAAGCGAATCAAGGGACAGGCTCTCTTCCTCCGCGGTTATTCATACTATACATTGGCAGGATATTACCAGAATCCTGCGCTGATAACTGATTATGCCAACTATTCTTCTCTGGATGGTCTCTATGGCAAGAACAGTACCTACGACGATGTGCTCGATCAGGTAGAGAAGGACTTCTCAGAGGCAATGACTCTCCTCCCATCACGTGATGAGGGTGGCGAGTGGGCAAAGGGTCGTGCTACCTGCGGTGCTGCTGCCGGCTACTATGCCCGCACTCTGATGCAGCGCCATAAGTATAGCGATGCACTCGTTGTACTCAAGGACATCATGAACAAGAAGTATGGCTCTTACAAGCTGATGGCCAACTATGGCGACAACTTCCGTGAGGGTTCTGCTTATGAGAACAATGCCGAGAGCCTCTTCGAAATCCAGTATCTCGACTACGGTTCACAGGGTGTAGATGATGAGTGGACTCCTGGTAATACCAGTCCTAATGCTACACAGGGTCATGCCGTAGAGTCTAACTTCGCTCCAGGTAGATTCGGTGGATGGGCAGACCTCTCAGCTTCTCCATGGTTGTACAACCTCTTCAAGCAGGAGCGTACCACAGCTGGTAAGTTGGATCCACGTCTCTACTGGACCATCGGTACATACGAGACAGACTGGGTTGGTTTTGAGAATGGTAACGTAGCTTACAAGAGCGAGATGACAGCTTCTGATACCATCATAACCAACAACAACTATGGTGGTCTTCCTATCGCTAAGTGGACCAATTTCCGTACCAACCTTTATGATAAGGTGACAACCGGTCTTCATTGCGGTATCAACCTCCGTATGATGCGTTACTCTGACGTTTTGCTTCGTGCTGCAGAGTGCGAGAACGAGGTGAACGGTCCTACACAGCAGGCTATCGACTGGATTAACCAGGTTCGTGAGCGTGCCAACCTGAAGGATTTGAGTCTCTCAGACTTCGATACCAAGGATAAGCTCTTCGAGCAGATTGCCAATGTAGAGCGTCCAAAGGAGTTCGGTTGCGAGTATGGTCGTGGTTTCGATTTGATTCGTTGGGGATTCTTCTATGATCAGGGTCGTTTGGCTCAGTTGAAGGAGCACGGAACCTTCCGTCGTTCTCCATACAAGGCAAAGGAGTCGGTAAGCTACTCTTTGGTAGGTGTTGATTCAGAGGTGAAGAGCTCTTACGATACATACGTACCAGGTCATGAGTTCCTGCCTATCTATCAGGGCTTGTTGAATGATAACCCTAACTTGACAGGTAACTCAGCTAATACGAATACGGATAACTCATCTTATTTCTTCGGAAGAGGTTGGACTGTTCATCCTGTAGTTAACTTGGGCAACTAATAATATCTATTCCTATGGGGTTTCTTAACGATAGCTCCATAGGGAAACCAAAATAACATTTACATATTTATAATAGGATATAATATGAAACGTCTAAATAAATTAGCATCCGTCTTCTGTGTGGCAGCCATGGCATTGACAGCGATGACAGGATGCGAGGGAAGTGACATGTTTAGCGTCAACTCTCCTGATTGGCTCTCTGAAAAGATTGATTCAATCGAAAAAGCTAACCAATCTACAGAGGAAGTGCTAGTAGGTATGAATGAGGATGTCTATACTGTAGGTAATACTGATTTCTCTTCAGGCTTTTGGACTTCATTCTCAAAGTATTATGTGGTTCAAGACAACCAGAAGTGGAATGCCGTGTTCAATCTGAACATCAATCCTTCTGCGACTAACACCTATAAGAACTTTGCCCTCGTCATCACCAATGATGTGGATCGTGGCGGAACAGGTTATACCGAGTATGGTGCTATCCGTTTTGATAACCAGCCAAGCGGTAACTCTGAGTGGGGTGACCATATCGACAGAAGCTGCGTGCAGAGTAATCTCACCTTTGAAACTGATACAGACAAGGGTGTAGATAAGTTGGGTGGTAAGGTAACATTGACGGTTGACCGTTCCCGTGTAGATACTTTCATGGTGAAGATTACCAATGGTACTGTTACCAAGACCTACATTCAGCCATCTAAGATTGCTAATCTGAATGCAGACGAGAGCAATACCAACATCCGTTGCTTCCTGGTACCTGAGGGCTCTTACATCGATTTCATGCAGAGCAACGTAGAACCTATCGGCGGTTATACATCTGCTCAGGATAAGGCTCCGGTTTCTATGGTGTTGAACAATGTTCCTGCCGAAGTAGACGAGAATACACCCCTAGAGAAGGCAATGGAGAATGTATCTGCTACCGTAACCTTCGAGGAAGGTATAACCAAGGTAATTCCTGCCAAGGAACTTTATTTCTCTCCCATCAACGATATGGATGTTTCTGGCACCAAGAACCTCATCGTCATCTATAACAAGACATTCAAGGGCGAGAATGCTTCTACTCCTATCGTTGCACAGAAGACATTCGAAGTTGTGCCAGCTATCACAGCTCTCCATATAGTAAGTGCGCCTAAACGTCTTGACTATACATATTATGAAGCTTCTGGTATAACATTGCCAGAAAATGCAACTTTGGCTTTAGATGTAAAAGGCTTGGCAGTACAAGCTACATATTTGGATGGCAAGACTCGTGACATTGCTCTTGATAAGTTAACTTTCTCTAGTGTACCTATGAAGGTTGGTAAGCGTGCTATTACGGTAACTGCAAAAAATGGTGTTAAGACAACTTTCGATGTTAATGTAACGAAGAGTGCTGCTACATTCGTAACCCCTAGCCCTGCAGTCTTGGGTGCAGAGGATTGCACTAGTCCATGGTGGAGTGCTCACCTTGATGCAGATGTTCATGTCCCTTCTGGTGAAGTTCGTGCATTCTCTCTGACTAATTATGGTGCAGCTGCTAATTTTAACAATTATGATATAGTTCTCCGCAAGGCTGATTTGAAAGAGTATGGTGTGTTCCGTTCTGACAACTGGGGATGGGGCGACGCTGTAGGTGGTAACGGTGCTCCTAATATCTCTCATGCAGGAACTCAGGGTGATTGGGCAACTTGGCTTGCTGGTATGAATGGTGCCAAAGTACAAGTTTATGTAGCCAATCAAAATGGTAAGGTTAATATTTTGGCAGTGATGGTTGGTACTACAGGACAGGTTTCTACACAGTATTATCTGGATATTCCTGTAGAGGCTGATGATGTCAATGTTGACTTTACTGTAGATAACAGCTGCTTGAAGTTCGATTCTGCATCTTCTGCTCGCAAGCACTATACTCGTGCTCACCGCAGATAATCCTCGAAGAGAAATCTTTGGCAAAACTATAATAATAAAGGTAGGTCTTGATGCTAACAGACTTCCATAGACCAGCCTTTATTAGAAAGAAAATATAAAGGATATAAAAACTAACTAAACGTAAGGAAACAATGAAGAAACTTCATACTTTAGTACTATTGCTCGCTTGTACTTTGGCGGTAGGCTGTAGCAGTGGAGGCGATGACCCAATTGACGATCCAAAGCCTACGCCGACTCCAACACCTAGTGATTCAACGGATGCCGACTTAGCAAACTACAAGTGCCCAACCTATGTTGATAACTATGTATCCATAGCCGACTGGAGTAAGCGTAGCCAGTGGAATCTTGCCAATGTGCACGACCCATCGGTGATGAAGGCAGCCGACGGCTATTATTATATGTATCAGACTGATGCCAGCTATGGCAATGCCCACGAAGGTCATGGACACTTCCATGCTCGTCGAAGCAAAGACCTCGTAAACTGGGAATATCTCGGTGGTACGATGAAGGTGGCTCCTGCTTGGGTGAAGACTAAGTTGAACGAGATTCGTGCTGAGCAAGGTTTGGCTCCTATCGCCAACCCAAGCTATGGCTATTGGGCTCCTTGCGTAAGAAAAGTGAAGGATAATCTTTATCGTATGTACTATGCCATCGTGGTGAACAACTACATCAAGACAGGTGGCATTACCTATGATGGCTCTTGGACGGAGCGTGCCTTCATCGGTATGGCAGAGACTACGGACCCAGCCAGCAACAAGTGGACAGACAAGGGTTTCGTGATTTGCTCTTCTTCTGATAAGGGTAAGAACTGGACTCGCAAATCGAACAGCGACTGGGACGGCTACTTCAAGTTCAATGCCATCGACCCTTCGTTCATCATCACACCTAATGGCGAGCACTGGCTTATCTATGGCTCTTGGCACAGCGGTATCGCTGTCGTGCAGTTGAACCCAGAGACAGGCAAGACCTTGAAAGAACTTCCTAAGTCATACGGTACAGCAGATGAGATTGCTCCTTACGGAAAGCTTATCTTCACTCGTACCAACGGTAGTCGTTGGCAGGGAGCTGAGGCTCCTGAGGTTGTATACCATGATGGATATTATTATCTCTTCTTGGCTTACGATGGCTTGGATGTTCCTTACAACACCCGTGTGCTTCGTTCCAAGAATGTGGACGGTCCTTACGAGACGATGAACAACAGAGTGACTAATGCAGCCAATGGCGCAGGTGACAATCCTACCGTCTTGACTCATCCTTATAAGTTCAGCCAAGGATATGGTTGGGTAGGCATCAGCCACTGTGCCGTCTTCGACGATGGCGCGGGCAACTGGTATTATGTATCCCAGCAGCGTTTCCCAAAGAATGTAGGTGGAAATGCTTATAGCAACGCCCTGATGATGGGTGGCGTGCGCAGTATCAAGTGGAATGAGAACGGATGGCCTGTTGTCATGCCTGAGCGTTATGGCGCTGTGCCACAAGTGACTATCAAGGCTAGCGAACTGGCTGGCACTTGGGAAGGTATAGACCTCGCTTATGAGTATGGCAAACAGCGCGTCAGCACCGAATTTACACTCAATGCCGACGGCTCAATGACTGGTGGTACGGCTTGGCCTAATGTGAAGGTATGGAACTTTGATACTTCTTCCAGCACCCTCACCATCGGTACTACCAAGCTCAAGGTACAGCGTGAGGTAGACTGGGAGGCTAGTCCTCGCAAGTTGACTATCGTATATTCTGGCGTCAGTGGTAGCAAGAGCTTCTGGGGCAAGAAAAAATAAATATTAGTTAGTTTTTAAGGTATAAAAGAATCTAAGTAGAATCTTTGGGGGAGTTAAGCAGTGAAGCTATGACTCCCCTTTTTTGTTAAAAAAATAGAGAAGATATACAGATGAAACAAACTGCAATGAAATATTTTGGCATTGTGGCGATAGCCATGATGCTCGCGCCAGCTGAGTCTCGTGCACAACAGCCTTTGGTTGTAGATACTCCTTTTGTCCACGACCCCGTGATGGCGTATGAGAATGGCAAGTACTATCTCTACTGCACAGGTCATGGCATCACGCAGATGACTTCCACCGACCGCAAGCATTGGACCATCGTTCCTCAGGGCGTGCTCAAGAACAGCGAGATTCCGGCATGGACGCATGATAGTGTGCCAGGTTTTACCACGCATATCTGGGCTCCGGATGTTATCCGCTTCAAGAACAAGTGGTATCTGGCTTATTCCTGTTCTACTTTTGGCAAAAATACTTCTGCCATCGGCTTGCTGAGCAATACTTCCTTATCTGATAAGGATGGATGGAAGGATGAGGGCTGCCTCGTCGCCTCTAAGGGCGATAGAGACAACTGGAATGCCATCGATCCGAATTTCATTGTTGATGAGAAGGGGAACCCTTGGCTTACCTGGGGCTCTTTCTGGGATGGCATCCAGATGATCAAGTTGGATAAGAAGACGATGCATGTCAAGAAAGGCGCCAAGCCTCAGACCATCGCCCGCCGTCATGCCGTAGGCGATGCATCAGCAGAACCGAATCCTACTTCTAAGTTTGCCGGTACCAATGCCATCGAGGCTCCTTTCATCATGAAACATGGTGGTTATTACTATCTCTTCGTGAGCTGGGATTACTGCTGCCGTGGCATCAAGAGCAACTATCGTGTTGCCGTGGGCAGGAGCAAGAAGGTGGCTGGTCCTTATCTGGATAAGGAGGGTAGGGACATGCGCAATGGCGGTGGTACGCTGATTCTGGAAGGCGATAAGAAAGAATATGAGGCGATGGGCCATTGCTCTGCCTACTCTTTCCCTGATGGCGATTTCTTCTTCTGTCATGGTTACAGCGTGTCAAAGAATGGCGCCAGCATCCTGGTTCAGAAGAAAGTCAACTGGACGGAAGATGGGTGGCTGACGCTGGAATAGCCTCGATTTTTAAAACACGGACAAATTGAATTTGTCCGGCTCTTTGTCCGGTGGCTTGTAAGTTCTTGAAAATAAGAATCTTGTGAGGATGCGGGCAATTTGTCCGGACAAATTCAATTTGTCCGTTTGTTTTTTTTAGTCCTTTTGGGCTTGAAAACCTTGGGATATGATGCCGAAACCTATGAGATGCTGGGAAGAAACCTATGAGTTATGATGAAAGAAACTATGAGTTGTGGGGGAGAAAACTATGACTTATTTTTTTAACAATTCAAGATGAGAAAACGAAAATGCGGAAAAAAGTCCCGATAGTGGTGCCACAAGTTGCTTTTTTAGGCACTTTTTGCACCACTATCGGGCTTTTGGCAAATGAAACTTACTATCATGCGTTATCCTGCCTTCGATACACTCTATGCCATAGTATTTTAGCGTAGAAGAGACTGAAAGATACTGAAACTTGTAAAATAAGGCGTTCTGATGAGTTAAAAACATGTAAAATAAGGCTTTCCTCATTATTTTTTCTTACCTTTGTTCGCCCCGAAAAAACAACGGGATTGGGTTGTGGAAAGGGGGAAAGAGAAAATAGAGATAAATATAAGAAATGAACAAATTAAAAGCTTTATTGGGTTTCGACCCAAAGACTACTACGGTCAAGACTGAGTTGGTTGCTGGTATGACTACCTTCCTGACCATGTGTTACATCCTGGCAGTAAACCCTACCATCCTTGCTACCACAGGTATGGACAAGGGAGCTCTCTTTACTGCCACAGCCATCGCTTCAGCCATCGCCACCTTCCTGCTGGCTTTCATGGCAAAGTTGCCTTTCGCCCAGGCTCCTAGTATGGGACTGAATGCCTTCTTCGCCTTCACCCTTTGTCAGGCTATGGGCTTGACCTGGCAGCAAGCTTTGGCGGTGTTGCTCGTAGAGGGTATCATCTTCCTTGCCATCACCTTCCTCAATATCCGCGATAAGATATTGGAGTGTATTCCGAAGAATCTCCGATTCGCCATTTCGGCTGGTATCGGTATGTTTATCGCTTTTATCGGTTTGAAGAATGCGGGCATCATTACTGCCAATGCGGATACTTTCGTGCAGCTCGGCAAGTTTACACCAGTCAGCATCCTGGGTCTCATCAGCATCCTGCTCTGCGGCTGTCTGATGGCGAGAAGAGTGAAGGGCTCTTTGTTTATCGCCATCATCATCTCTACATTGATAGGTATTCCGATGGGCGTAACCCAGTTCTCTGACAACTGGATGCCGGTATCTACCCCTCACAGCATCGCTCCTATCTTCTGCCAGTTCGATTTCACCGGCTTCTTTACTCCTAAGATGTTCATGGTGGTATTCTCCCTGTTGCTTGTCAATATCTTCGATACCATCGGAACGGTTCTGGGATTGGTTTCCAAACTCGGTGTCAAGGAAAATGAGAAGGGCGAGATTCCGGGTGTGAAGGAGGCGATGATGAGTGATGCCATCGGTACTACAGCCGGTGCATTGCTGGGTAGCTCTACCATTACCACTTATGTGGAGAGTGCTTCGGGCGTTGCCGAGGGTGGTAAGTCGGGTCTGACATCTTTCTTTGTGGGTTTGATGTTTATCCTGAGTATCTTCCTGGCTCCAATCTTCCTGCTGATTCCGAGCGCAGCCACCAGTGGTGCCCTGGTAATGGTGGGTGTATTGATGATCGATTCGTTCAAGAAAATTGAGTTGGAGGATATCTCCGAGTCATTCCCTGCCTTTATCACGATGATTACGATGGTACTCTGCTACAGTATTGCCGATGGCATCTGCCTTGGTATTCTGAGCTATGTATTGATCAAGATGATGGTGGGCAAGTTCAAGGATCTGAATCCTACGCTGTATATCCTGAGCATCTTCCTGCTCTTCAATTATGTTTTCGGTTAATTAAACGACAGATAAAAAACGAGGCGGCAATCTGCATCACGCAGGTTACCGCCTTCTCTTTTCTAACTAACTTTCTTATCAACTATTCAAAATGTTATTACCTATATATGGATTCCAGGGCATTCTGCCCTGTGTAGTCTGTTATTTCAAATGGATGATATTCAGCGAGCTGGCTGGAATCTCTACCGTAGCACCGTTCTTCTCTGTAGTTACGTAGTTTTCTACAGGATAGATATTGGTAGGATTGTCGATGGTGTTCTCCTCCAGACCATTCTTGGCAGAAAGGCGGATGAGCTTGCCATTCTTGATTTCCTTGCCTTGAAGATTAATCTTCGCTGTGGTGTGCTCGGTGCTGGTGTTGGCAATCTTCAGGATTACCTCGCCCGTCTGTTCATCAAGTGTGGCTGTAGAGAAGATGCCAGGAAGGGTGTTTGCCTTCAACTTGGTAGAGAATATTTCCTTGCCATCCAACTTGGCGAAGATGCTGTCGCCTACAACTTTCAGCTCGATGTCATACCACTTGCCGGTCTCGATGCTGCCTGGGGTAGTAGCTATCTGACTCTTGGCACCATTCACGATAGACTCCACACCGTGCTGGGTATTGTTCCAGCCACCGAGGTTCAACCAGCAGTAGTTGTTCTTATCCACGTAGTTAAAGATGATAAGGAAGCCTTCGTTTCCGGCATCCTTCTTCGCGCGTACCTTATATATATAGCCGTTGCTGGTAATCTCGCCTGGGTTCAGACGGATGCAGCTTTCTTCGTTGCTGGTCTGCTTGATGAGGCTACCCTCTGTCTTCCACTGTCCACGGATATCGGTAGGCAACTCCTGCAAGGTCATCGGCAGCGCCTTTCCGTTCTCATCGCTGTAGCCCTTGTCCTCGAAAGAAACCTGAGTGCCCCATGTTCCCATACCTACACGGCAGATAGCTGGCTTCACCTGGGTCTGCTCATATTTGTATGGATTCTCTTGGCTCACCTTCAGTACACGGGTACCGATGTTGTTTGCCATCACGTTCTGAACGTAGTAAGATGGAGTTCCGAATACCTTGTCTGATGTATACTGAATCATATCCGGTGCCCACATACGGTTGTTGAGGTTGGCGAAGATAGGAGCGTAGGATGCCATGGTCACGATGTCAGAGTTGTTCTCGATGCCCATCATATAGACAGCCTCACCGAGTGCAGCATCGAGCGAACCCATATTGCCGAAGCCCTGGGTTACGGCATATTCACCTACATAAATCTCGCTGCCCTTACGGTCGTAGTTATCATACTTGTTGAAGTTCTCGGCAAACCAGGCAGGATTTCTGTAGTAGTGCTCGTCGAGGAGGTCTACGCTCTCGTTGCTTTCCCACTTAGGATTGTCATCGCCCCAAGCCACCACGTTACCGATGAGGTGCATCTTAGGATATTTTGCCAGAACCGCATCCTTGAACTTCTTGAAGCGCTCGTAGTAATGGTCGCTCTGAGCCGCAGGATCCGGCTGGTTGTTCTCATTACCAATCTCCAGATACTCGATATTGTATGGTTCCGGATGACCGTTCTTAGCACGGAGCGCACCATATTTAGAGGTAACAGGACCGTTGGCATACTCCAGGGCATTCATGCACTCATCAATCCAAGGCTGGATGCTGTCTACAGGAGTCATACCGCCGTGCCACAAACCTACGTTTACAACATAGAGAGGCTTGGCGTTCAGATCCTCGGCAAGCTGCAGATACTCATCGAATCCCATACCGTCGCTGGTACGGTAGCGCCAGTTTACGTTCTTATGGCCTGGACGTTCCTCGATAGGACCGATAGTCTTCTCCCAATGGAAAGCATTCTCAGGAGATTCCTGTCCCTCTACGTAGCAACCGCCAGGGAAGCGGACGAACTTAGGATGGATGTTATAGAGAAGCTGAGCCAGGTCAGGGCGCAAGCCATTCTCGCGATTCTTGAAAGTAGGAGGGAAGAGGCTTACCACATCGAGAACGATGGTACCCTTTCCGTCGGCTACGAGTTCAAACTGAGCCTTGGCATCGTTTCCGTTGGCAGTCAACTCAGCCGTATATTTGGTCCACTTCTTGCCAACCTTGGCATTGAGGGTGGTTTCTGCGTAAAACTTGTCGCCCTTGGCGTTGGTGAGGCGAGCCTTCAATCCGCCCTTGTAGCTACCCTTAGCCCAGAAAGAGAGTTTATAGGTTCTGCCCTGCACGGCGTTGATTCCCCAGAAACCCTCATTGATGAGAGAGGCTGTAGCTGCAGGCTTGGCAGCGATGGTAAGCTGGAGTGCCTTGCCCTGTGCATTGTTGAGCAAACCCTTATTGATGAGTTGTGCATTGATTTTTGCACCTTCCTGAGCGGCAGTTTTCCAGGTAGGAATATTCTTGTCATCGTCTTCGAAAGAACGGTTGCTGATGAGTTCGGCATAGAGACCGCCATCTGCAGCATGGTTGATATCCTCGAAGAAGATACCGTAGAGGTTAGGAGATACCTTGATACCTGGGTTAGAGGCATCTACATTGATGGAAACCTGTGCGTTGGATGCCAAAGCAGAGGCCAATACTGCTGAAAGTAAAATCTGTCTTTTCTTATTCATTTCTTATTCTTAGGTTTGTTTGTTTACTTGTTGGTTGGCATGAAATCAAGCTAAGTCTGAATTCATCCGCTATTAATACACAGTTGCAAAAGTACACAAAAAACACAAAGAAGAGGTGGACAAAAAGCGAATTATAGTGTAAAAGGTGGATTAACTTTGTGTATATTAGGCTTTGCGAAAGAATAGAAAGTGTTGGT
>ENA-OPAC01000172-OPAC01000172.1-human-gut-metagenome-genome-assembly--contig:-NODE-172-length-37634-cov-3.778227_pt1 | contig 37634 bp, 41 predicted proteins | sample MGYA00241052_ERZ501420 | MGnify/ENA primary metagenome ERZ501420 (study PRJEB25962, sample SAMEA2042513) | human gut metagenome | biome: human gut; feature: human-associated habitat; material: faeces... | reverse complement strand
CGGACTCACCTTTACGTTCTTTTCTTGATATTTTAGGATGAATCGCGTACCTTTGCACAAATAAAAAAACGAAAGATTATACGTTTCTAACCTTTTTTACGTTATATACATTTAGAACAGCATTCATACCTGACTGTTGATAACCAGAAAGCTGAATGCAGACATCAAACTGACGAACATCATAAAATATGAAAATACGAACGATTATTTCTTTGCTATTCATACTTGTATCCACAACAATTTATGCCCAGAAAAGGGTAAAGGTGACCGGTTATGTGCGAGATGCCGACGGCAATCCGCTGGAACTGGTAAACATTCTGGTAAAGAATTCACTGAATGGTACTATGACCAACGAAAAAGGTTTCTATTCATTGAATGTTACACCCGGAGATTCTGTTACCTTTATTTATTCCTGCCTGGGTTACAACAAGGCTGAACGCATTATTCCTTCCCTGCAAGCCGACATGCGCCTCAATGTAAAGATGAATTATACATCAATCAACTTGGGCGACTTTGCCGTGACAGCTATCCGAAAACAAACATCCACCATGGAAACCATGCAAGCTGACAAAGTAAAATTACTTCCCGATCCTTCCGGAGGCAGCATAGAAAGCTTGGTGGTTACTTTTGCCGGTGTCTCTTCTAATAATGAATTGAGTTCCCAATATTCCGTTCGTGGAGGAAGTTATGATGAAAATATCATTTATGTGAATGGTATTGAAGTATTCCGTCCGCTGCTGATCCGTTCCGGACAACAGGAAGGCTTGAGTTTCGTTAATCCGGATTTGACACAGGAAGTTAATTTCTCGGCCGGTGGCTTCGAAGCGCGTTATGGCGACAAGATGAGTTCTGTTTTGGATATTACATACAAGAAACCTAAAGAGTTTGAAGGCTCTGCTTCTGCCAGTCTGTTAGGAGGAAACGTGTATGTTGGGAGTTCTACCGGGAAATTTACCCAAGTTACCGGTTTCCGTTATAAAAGCGGTCGTTCATTATTAGGAACCATGGATACCGATGCGGAATACGATCCACGCTTCATGGACTTACAAACCTATATGACTTATGCGTTTTCACCCAAATGGGAAGCAACTTTCTTAGGTAACTTTGCTACCAACAAATACCGTTTCGTGCCTCATAGCCGTGAAACTACATTCGGGACCATCGAAAACAGCCAGAAGTTTACCGTCTGGTTTCCGAACAGTAATGAAAACGATAAGTTCCAGACCTTATTTGGCGCCTTAACGCTTGCCTATAAGCCTAACGACAATACCACATTGGGCATACAGGCTTCTGCATTCAACAGTGAAGAAGACGAACGATATGATATTGCCGGAGAATACTGGCTGAATGATGGAAGCAGCGACAACTCAACGATGGACGCCGGAAGCTCGGCTCTCTCTGTTGGGCGTTATCAGGAACATGCCCGCAACCGTCTCCACTCGAATGTCATGAATGTAGGGCATTATGGAAGTGCGCGCGTTTTGAACAACACCATCAAATGGGGCGCACAGGTACAAATGGAACGGATCAGCGATAAAATTGTTGAATGGGAAAAACGTGACTCATCAGGTTACTCTCTTCCACATACCGGCGACGGCGTAAATCTGTTTTCTAATTTATATTCACAAAACAAGTTGGAAAGTACCCGTCTGTCGGCATACGTGCAAGATGCATTCAAGTTCCGTACCAAACAAGGTCTTTTCAGTCTGACAGGCGGTGTGCGAGGTAGTTACTGGAGTTATAACAAGGAATTCATCTTCAGTCCGCGTGTTTCGGTTGGATTTATTCCCAACGCCAATCAGGACCTGACGTTCCGCCTGGCTACCGGTCTGTATTACCAGTCGCCTTTCTATAAAGAATTAAGACAGGTTGTTACAGATGAAGAGGGAAACGATATCGTCAAACTGAATAACCAGCTCAAGTCCCAGCGTTCTATTCATGTGATTGCCGGAGGTGATTATACATTTCGCGCCGTCGACCGGAACTTTAAGGTAACGGCAGAACTCTATTACAAGAAACTGGATAATCTGATTCCTTATACGGTTGATAATGTAAAAATCAGATATTATGGTGAGAACTGTGCCAAAGGATACGCGGCAGGTGTCGATGTTAAGTTCTTTGGCGAATTTGTTCCGGGAACTGACTCCTGGATCAGTTTCTCTTTGATGAAAGCAGAACAAACAATTCGGGAAACAACCAAAGCCCCGCTTCCCAACAGTCCGGGTTATAATATCGGTCTGTTCTTCCAAGACTACTTTCCAGGTTACAAACGTGTTCAGCTGAACCTGAAAGGTGTTTTATCAGGTGGACTGCCGGTGACCATTCCCAATAAAGGATACGAAGACGGTTATTTCCGCACACCTGCTTATAAACGTGTAGACATGGGTATTTCTTATCAACTGATAGAAAAAGACGATGCCATCCGCGACCGTGGTTTCTTCCGCTATCTGAAGAATGCCTGGTTAGGACTGGATGTATTTAATCTCTTTGACATGAAGAATGTCAATTCCTATTATTGGATTACACGTGCGGACAATAATCAGTTTGCCGTTCCGAATTATCTGACCGGTCGACAAATTAATGTCCGCTTGCTGGTAGACTTTTAATCAAACGACCATTTGACAGCCAATGTAGGTATGGCATAAAATCCGTTCCGGAAACTGAAGTTATGACTTAACTCAACTTCCGTACCCACGCTGAGCTTGAATTTGTCGTCTATTTTCTCAAATTTATTCAGATTCAACCAGAATTGTGGCTCTGTCAGGAAGATAAAATTACCATGCGGATTCTTCTCACGCCACCAGTCGGCAAAACCGCTGAAGGTACAGAGGCCATTCTTGGCAAAATGAATGTACCAAGTTCCTGTCAGCTGGAAATTATTCGGTTTCTCGGATTTCTGAATATACTTATACATAGCGGTAAAAGTAAAACCTTTCGTAAAGTCTTTCGAATTGAATGTATAAGTCAGACCGCCTAAATAGGCATTATTGAATGAAGACTGATTATTGAGTCCTCCATCATATTCAACATGTATAGAGAATGGGGCTTTCCAGAAACTCAACTCACGAGATATTTCCCAATAAGCCGAAGCAATTCCCTTAGAAGTATAATCCATATCCACAAAGAAATAAGTACTTCCCCATTTATCGGGCTTAAACATTTCAACCGTACTGGTCAATACCGGACGGCCATCTAAGTCTTTATCATACAAAGCTCCGCCAAAGTCATAATGTAATTGCACATTTTGCCCTTTTCCGGCCCATACAGCCAATGAAAGTAAGGCACAAACAAAGAATTTCCGCATATTCAGTCTGTTTACGTTAAGAAAGCGCAAAAATAGTAAAACTTTTCCAGATGCAGACCATTTCATGGTGAACAGACAAAAAAGAGGCTGAAGTTTCAACCTCAGCCTCTCCATATTGGTACACATGTCGCCTGGAATAATCTCCATATCTGATGATTTATAGCAAGTTTAAAATAGGCAGAAAAATAAGCGACAGATAATCCCGGCATCCCGACGGAATAGCAACAATTGTACTTTTCCAAAAGGGTTAGTGTGTCTGTTTCTTACCACCTAAAAATCTGGCAGCACCCATAAAAATAGCCAAAACAGCCAGTACTGTCATGATAATAGCCTTTGTTGATGCAGATTCAAATGTTGTTGTTCCGACTAATACCAGCACAATACATGCCACCATCATTACTGCATCAGCTAAATCTTTATTTATTTTCATGATAATTTCCTCCTCGTCTTTTTTATTCGATTGTATTTATAGTTGATTTTATTCTTTCCTCGTAATTATTTATTGACAACATCGGTTTCTTCTGAAGAGCTCAAAGCTTTCATAATACCATACAAACCATAGGCCAAAGCTGCCAAAACAACGATCAGCTTCACATAATCATTTGGAATGATAGAACTACATGCTAAAACACAGCCTACTAAGATTAATACGATAGAAACTAACAGATTGAATTTATTTGATTTTTTTGCCATGATAATTTTCTTTTTTGTGATTTGTAAATAACATATGGTCACGCCGCTTTCTCCGCGACCTGATAAGAACGGATAAACGCATGGGAAAACACGTCTACGAACAGGCTCTTCAGCGTTTTAAACAGAATCAAATACAGCCATTCGCATCCGGGAAAGCATAATTTCCCCGGGGACATTCTAATCCCTTTTCAATCACAAAAAAGCTAAATCAGCAATTTCCGTAACGCAAAGACATGATATCCGTTACGGGTAAGTAAGGCGGAGTAATTAATATGGTGAGTTATAGATACGTTTTCCAGTAGTCTGGAAATCAAATCGTGTCCTTTTAAGCGCAAGAACTGATAGGTTTTCTCTACCTGATTCTGCGTCCGCAGATTAAAATTATAGGTGATTGTCTGAATCACCCTACGTGGAGATAGCAGATTACTGTTTTTCAAATCACTGCTCAGAACGGCTATGCACGTTTCCATATCGTGATCTGCCGGTTCTTCCTTGACAGTTTCATTGGTCTGGGCAATAGACATGGCAAACATCTGCACTTTTTCATTCCGATTGAAGAAAAGCACAGCGCTCAACACAAACCCGATGATGACAAGAAACTGTTTCATGCCGCAAATATAGAATGTTTTTTCGGAATAGGGAAAAGTGGATTGGTAAAATAGTTATAATTTTGCGCTCAAAATAAATGTTATGAAGAATTTATCATCTCCTGGTAAAGGAAAAGCGTGGCTGGAAGCGGCTCGTCCCCGTACGCTCCCGGCTTCTTTAAGTCCGGTATTGGTCGGAGCAGCGTTGGCTTTCCGCGACGGTTATTTCCAATGGATTCCTACCCTACTTTGTGTGTTAGTAGCCTTATTGGCACAGATAGCCAGCAATTTCGCCAATGATTATTTCGATTTCAAGAAAGGTGCCGACGGTGCCGACCGCCTCGGTCCGGAGCGGGCTGTCGCCCAAGGCTGGATTCAGCCCAAAAGCATGCTGACCGGTACTTTCATCACCTTAGGACTGGCCTGCTTTTGTGGATGTATGCTTCTTTTCTTTGCCGGCTGGGAACTGATTCCGGTCGGGATTGCCATTGCCTTGTGTGTACTTGCCTATTCTGCTGGTCCGTTTCCTTTGGCATACAACGGACTGGGCGATGTTTGTGTCCTGCTGTTTTACGGTATTATTCCCGTCTGCTTTACTTACTATGTACAAGCACAAAGTTTCTCGTTACTGTCATTACTTCTTTCTGTTGCCGTCGGTTTATTATCCGTCAATATCCTGGTCATCAACAATTACCGGGACTATATACAAGACAAAGCTGCAAACAAACGGACGACCGTTGTTATTTTCGGGCGTCGTTTCGGGCGGATTCTTTATCTGCTGAACGGAATCATTGCCCTGTTGCTAATTCTACCTTTCTTGCTGCAAGCCAGTTCCTGGATATTGGCCGCCTTCGGACTCTTCTTTGTCTTGTTCATAGCGACTTGGCAGGAAATGAGACACAAAAACGGAAAAGAGCTGAACCCGACGTTAGCCCATACAGCTCGCAATGTCCTGCTCTTCTCCATCCTGCTGTCTGTCTTTCTGATTTTATACTGAAAATAACGAGAATGTAATTCGTTTCATATTATATCTACGTATAAAAATAGTGAGCTTTTAATTGTTTGACAGCTGTGATAAAGCTTTTCCATATATGTGCTAAAGCTTTTTGACTAATATGGTAAAGCTTTTCGACTACTGTCAAACAATTAAAATCCTACGAGATTCGAATCAGGTTCCAGGCAGAAACGAAAAACAAAACCATCTATAAGGAAAAACAACCTTTAATACCGCAGAATCTTCTCCAGTGTTTTTCCTTTGGCAAGTTCGTCAATCAATTTATCTAAATAACGGATTTCCTGCTACAATTTTGTGCATCACAAACAAGTTCAATGCACCAAACAAGATTCCAACCAAAGCATATCCAACTTGTTCACAAGGAGTAAAGAACTTATAAGTTTCCCGGAAAGCCCATATACAATAAGGAAAACTGCACAAAGAAGTAACTATTACCGGTATATATCTACGCCACAACAAAAATTGAATAATATGAGCAAAAAGATGAAGGCCGAAGGCCATCAGGCAACAATACCAAGCTATCCAATTTCCGGTATATGCACTTAGGAATGTACAGAAAGAAACAAGAATAAACTCTTCTGCTACAATGGCGGTAAACGCCGGTGTTGTTATAGAATCCAACCTTCGGATAATTTGCTTAAAACGAGGGAAACGGTTGTAAAGTTCTGCCCCATTTTTATCCAGCCAAAGCCGAATCCCAATAATCTCTTCCAATTCATGAAGCATGAAGAAAACAGGCAAAAGAAAAACTATAAGTATTGTATCCATTCTTCCTAACGATTAAAAGTTAAACTCTTTCCGGAAATAAATCATATCCGTTAAGACTTTCCCGTCTTCAATAATCGGGTGATCATAATTCTTCGTAAAGAAACTGGGTAGTGTATGCGAATAAGTAAAACCACAACTCTGATAAAAAGAAACCGTTTGTCGGCTATCGCCCGTACCCACCAACATGGTATGTCCCATCTGTTGATAATGGCGGCAAAGAAAATCGACCATTTGTCTTCCGATTCCCTTTCGTTGATAGGCAGGATCGACCGCCAGGTTCTTCAGTTCATAGACACCTTCTTCCTCATTCGTTACCACAGCGACGGCAATCCACGATTCTTCATCCACATACATCACAAACAGATCGCCCCGATCCAAATAACGGTCGATCATCGATTCCTGTTCGTCCGCCAAAAGAAGCAAAGAGAGGAATTGTTTTTTATTCGTTGTAACTTGTCTTATTTGCCAGTACATTCGTCTTTCAAACATTCAAAATAATTTAAATCCATAAAGTCTCCGTTCTTGAAACAAGCCTTGCGAAGAACAGCAACTTGGCGGAAACCTACTTTTTCAAGAACACACATGGAAGCCCTATTACCTTCGTACACTTGGGCAAACCAACGCTTTATATCTGAATTTTCCCCATATATACGCATCGCTTCCTGCAAAGCCTCGCCCATAATGCCCTGATTCCAGAAAGGTTCTGCCAACCAATACCCAACTTCGGCATTGAAGCGTTCCACATCTGTTCCCCGCATAAAACTGATATTTCCGACAGCTTCGCCAGCGATTTCAATACAGAACTCATTCCATCCCTGCTGGGCCACTGCATAATCGATAAAAGTACGAGCGTCATCTTCCGTATAAGGAAAAGGAAGACGATCCCGGCAATTATCCCAGATCTTTTTGTTGTTCAAATACCGGGCCAACGACGTTGTATCCGATTTCTGCCAGGGGCGAAGCCGAAAAGAAGTCCGCTTCATCGGCACACTGATCAATCCATGATAATTCTGCGGTCCATCCAAATGAAGAAACCCCAAGCTTTTATAGAAAGGCACGGCATAAGTAGAAGAGTTCACCGTAATACTTCGATAAGGATGTTCTTGTATCGCAAAGGTAAACAAAGCCCGTCCAATTCCTTGCCGGTGATAATCGGGATGAATGAAAAACATCGACAGATGCTGGTCTTTTTCCCGCATCGCCAACATTCCCATCAACGCCCCGGTTTCCTCGAATGCTCCCCAAAAGGTTAGTTCCTGCAGACGGTCTTCATCATGAATGAAACTCTTAAACACGCCTAAGCCTTCTTCATCATAGTCGGCTTTTCCACAAGTGAGATACACATCCAATGCCAACGAGATTGCCTGTGCCTGTTCAGTTTGATGCAGTTTTCTGATCTCCATAAATAAAATCCTATGGTGTAATTAAGTCAATAATTTCTTCATTCGATAATTCGTCAACCACAAATGATTGGCTTGCATCTGCTGTTCGCATGTGACCACATATCCTTTGTGCTCAAAGAAGGGACGAGCAGTAATACTCACTTCGGAAAAGATTTGACGAATACCTTGCTCACAAACATATGCTTCTATCTGTTGCAACAAGGCAGAGGCAATTCCTTCTCCTTGATGATCTTTATGAATGAACATTGAATGCAAATACCCATCCTTTCGAATGGAAGTAAAACCCAATATTTGTCCTTCTGCATTAACCGCAACAATGAAATACAAGGTGGCAAGTAATTCTTCCATGTGTCCAGGAAGATTGGCACATGAAGCCCAGTCAGCGACTTCCTCAGCAGTATAATTGGCTGCATTCACAGATAGTACAGTATCCTGGAAAAGAGTGATCAGTTCGTCCTTATCTGCATCAGTGGCAGGACGGAAAGTGACAGCCGGAGCTAACCGCCGAATGATCCGGCAAGGATTTCCCACCGCTACACAATTTGATGGAAGGGATTTATTCACTACACTACCCGCTCCGATAACACAATTACTACCAATCGTAACGCCCGGTAAAATGATTGTACCGCCGCCTATCCATACATCATCACCAATCGTAACCGGTAAAGAACCGGTTCGAAAGAACAATTCACCGGAAGTTTCATCCCAATCTTTCACAAAACGTTCACAAGCGTCCACCGGATGCGTTGCCGTATAGATTTGTACATGAGGCGCAATTAACGTCCGACTGCCAATACGTATATAATTCTCGTCCATCATTGTGACATTCAGATTGACGATAGTCTTTTCTCCTAAGAAGATATGTTTACCGCATTGGCAAGTAAAATTCCGTCCTACACTTGTATGCGGTCCAATACCACCGAGCATTTGTTGCAAGAGTCCTCGCCGTTCATCTTCTGGTGTATCAGGAGCATTAAAGCGTACCAGCAGATTCCCGGTACGGATAATCATATCCAAAACTTCATCATCCAGACGGTTACAATATTCACCCGATAAGAATCTTTGATAATTGGTTTTCATAGGCCCAAAAGATTTGATGTTTACATACCAATGCTATTTAATTCCATCACTTTGATGCAAAGAATAGCTTTTAGACTTCAGCGATTAAAGATAGGAAAGTTTTATAAGCATTTCTTATAAAATTACTATTTTTGTAAAGAGCTACCACTAATAATTTACGGAAATGACTTGGAATACGACAAACAAACTGTGGATTGTAATGTTGATGGTCTTTTTTGTTGCCTGTAGCAAAGAGGAATCTTTCGACATGCCCGAAGAGGACCAATATCTGACCCACATCATCGAAGAAAGACATATTGATAAGACAGAATTAGCGGCACAGATAACAGACTTTATCGGAGGCGAAGGCATTCAACTGCCCGAAGCGTTGATCCTCGGCTTGCTGTGCGATATTGATGTGGCAGCAATCGAATATAATACGGTTGGAGCCGACGGTTCTACAGTAACGGCTTCAGGAGTAATTGCCATTCCAAGTGGAACAACTTCTTACGACCATTTGCTTAGCATCCAGCATGTGACATTGGATATCGACCAGGCTCCATCACGTCAGGACTTCTATTATGAGTTGATACCGGTAGTAAACGGCCACATTGTCGTCATGGCTGATTATTTAGGTTATGGTTCCAGTCAGACTTCTGACCGGCAACATCCGTACTTGCATGCCCGGCTGACCGGAACAGCTTGTGCCGATATGATCGAGGCCGCCCGCCAATATTTGCAGCAGAAGGGAATTAAGGAAGAGACTGACAGCCTCGAACTGATAGGTTATTCGCAAGGCGGACAGGCAACCATCGCTACCGTGCTCGAACTCGAACGGCGCGGCAATGGGAACAGCATCCGCGCTGTCCATGCTGGTGGAGGAGCTTACGACTTGGAAATGACCTTGCAAACCTTCATCTCTCCTACCGATGCTCCAGATTCCTATTCACGGACCGGCTACGCGCCTTACCTGATACGTGGCATGGCGTATGGCGAGCAACTAGATGTACGGGATGAGAATTTATACGCGCCGGAAGTAATCAGCAACGGGCTGAACGAACTATTCTCTACTCGTCCGCTTTCGGAATGGCATCAGGCATTAGGCACCGATATAACCCACGTACTACATCCCGACTTCTTTGCGTCACCGTCCTTTAATGGCAATGCGGATGTTTTAGCCATCGTCGAAGCCCTACGTAAGAACTCTCTCTTAAATGCTTCACCTCAACCGCAGGCATACATCCATCTATATCATTCACCGAAAGATGAGCAGGTGCCTTACTCTAACTCAGTTAATGCGCATGCAGCCTGGCCTGCCACCAGTCTGACTGATTTAGAGATGCCTAAACATGCTACCTGCGGAGTTGAATTTATCATGCGGTACATGGGATTATGGGAAATCTTCGGGCCATTGATATTGGCTGGCCAATAAGTTCTGAAGCTACCGACTTCACACAGGAAGATAATTATCTTTAAGAATAAACAAATCCGGCCCAAAATCTGTTTTCCCTACAAACAATAGAATAACAAACTATGAAATTAATCATGAGTGACAAGCCGCTGAATATATCTATTCAGCACACCGACGAGATCAAGCACATCGATCTTTCGTCTCTGACTATTGCCAACTGCATGGGATGTTTCGGATGTTGGACCAAAACCCCGGGACGATGTGTTATCCGCGATGATGCCACCCAAGTATATCCTTATATGGCACAAAGCAATGCAGTTTTATACATCAGTCGCTTGAAATACGGCGGATACGACACCATTATGAAAACGATGTTAGAACGGGCTATTCCGGTTCAACAGGCATTTATTCGGATTCACCAAGGTGAAACGCACCATGTACAACGGGCTGTAAAGGCCAAGCAAGCTATGATCATTGCCTATGGCGATATTTCAAACGAAGAAAAAGGCATCTTCAGACAACTGATTGCCCGGAATGCTCATAATATGAGTTTCACTAGCTATGAAATCATTTTTGTAACAGAAGCCATGCTTGATAACATGGTTAAAACCGTACTTGAAAAATGGGAAAAATCTTAATCATAAACGGTAGTCCCCGGGCTCCGAAATCCAATTCCAAACGCTATGCTGAGATTTTTAGCCGGTATTATCCGGAAGAAACAATCTACAAGCATATAACAATCAAGAATCATCAGGAACTTTGTCAAGCCATGCATGAATTTCAGGATGTACTTTTCGTCTTTCCGCTTTATGCAGATGCGCTTCCGGTTGGATTTCTTCACTTTCTGAAGACCTTGGAAGCCAATCCGCCTTCCCGGAAACCGGTTATTTCCATCTTGATCAACTGTGGATTTTTGGAATACCAGCAAAATCATGTTGCCATTCAAATGATGCGATTCTTTTGCAGGCAAAACCAATATACTATCGGCTCCATTTTGATGTTAGGCAGCGGAGAAGCTATTTTAAATACACCCTTTAAATATATCGCGACCCGAAACATCAAACAACTGGCTTATTCAATAGCCAACCAGAAATATCAGATTATAAAGGCAACAATGCCTTTACCCAAGAAGTTATTCCAATGGGCAGCCGATATTTACTGGACACGCTATGGCAAACGATTCGGAACAAGCAAGAAACAAATGCAAACAATGGAAATAGAAGGAATGCAAGAATGAGTAAGGGAGGGAACAAATGAAGTCATTTTCTTTGTTTGTTCCTTTTGTCTTTTTATCTACCACTTTGAATCCTTTCTAAAATTCTTTCACCATGATGTATTCTTCTGTTGTCTCCCTCAGCACTTCAAATCCTAATTTTCGATACCATGTTACTGCATAGTTTTCTTTCTGGACAGAGAGCGAAACTTTCGGATAACCTTTACCTTCTAAAGCAGTAAGCATGGTTTTCATCAATAAAGTTCCAATACCTTTACCCCTGTATGGTTCATATAAGGATATGGCAAGAGACGGAGTATGATTGTCAATATGGCCATAATCATTCATTATTCTAGTCCATACAGCACCGATTATCTGATTATCCTGCTCAGCAACGAAACATAAATCGTCTTTCCTATCACCAAAGTCCTTAATATAAACTTGCAGTTCAGGTAAGTCCACCACACTGCGGGGCGGCGGCTCCATTCCTTCCGGCACATAGATAGCTTCATAGAGGAAATCGCGCAACAGAGGCGTTTCGTTTACTTGTAAAGAACGAATGACAAAAGAAAGCTTCTCTTCTTGAAGTTTAATCTTGAGAACTGATTCATCATAATAAGCATCACGATTCATTACCTAAAGTTATTAAAGTCCTTTACTCTACAACCCAACGCTCGATATTACGCGTTTCGTTACTGAAATTCACACCAATCTTATAAAGCGTACGTGGATCGGCGGCGAAGGGAGCGGCATAATTCTTGGCATTGATTTGTGCCAACGCCTCCTCTGCCGTTCCCTGGAATTTGAATTCCATTACGTAGATATAGTCGGAAGTCTTCACCACAAGATCAATACGTCCTTGTGAAGTATGATATTCCGCCTCGGTATAAAAGCCTAATAACTTAAAGACAATAAAAAGTACATTCTGGTAGTGTAACTCCTGTTCACGGATAAGCTCATAAGGCGTATCAGCCAGGAAACTTTGTAAGCGCACCATGAAGTCGTCAACATGTCCCATACGGACATCCTTCACAAATTGCTTTATTTGAAATGAGGAATCACTCGTATCAATGTTCACATAAGTAGGTAATAAGAAATTGATGAAACCCTGTTCAACTTCTTTATTAGGAAAACCAAGCGTATAAATCCGAAATTCACGGTCATAATCTTTAATTGTCAAGTAGCCACTTTGGAACAGTAATGGGATAGGATTCTTCTGTATATTCTCCAAACCTGTCAGATTATCGGCAGAAGCTTCTACGTTTCCATCCAAGTTACTCAAATTGTAATGGTTCTGTTGCAAGAGCTTCACCAAGATCGTCGGCGTACCGGTACTGAACCAATAATTATCCGGCGACATCCGGTAGAAGGTATTCAGCAGACTAAAAGGATTGTAGATTCCTTCACCGCCGGGAACGAAATGATATCCGTCAAACTTATTGCGTAAGAGCGTACAAGCATCCTCGAAACTGATCTTCTGTCGCTGTGCCAATTCTTGAATATCTTCCTCAAAATTGGGTAAAAGTTCGGATTCGGTAATTCCACACATCGTGGCATACTGCGGATCCATCGTTACATCATTCAGGTTATTCAAGTCGCTGAAGATACTCACTCGGCTAAAACGCGTCACACCTGTCAGCAGAGCAAAACGAATAGAGCCGTCGCACGATTTCAAATTACCGTAGAAGGCCTTCAGAATATTACGGTATTCATCCTGCAACTCTTCATTACCTAAAGCCTGAATAAGAGGTTTGTCGTATTCATCAATGAGAATTGCCACATTCTGACCCGTCTGTTTGGCGGCACGACGGATAACACCTCCAAAACGAAGGGATAATGAATTACCTCCCGGATCACGACCGTACTGTTCTTCCCAACGCGTTAAGTAACCATCCAGAATATCTTCCAAGCTTTTACGAGAGTTATATTCCTGGCTATTAAGATCGATATGCAAAACCGGACGCTCAATCCAGTCTTTTTCCAACTCCTCCATCGCAAGCCCTTTGAAAAGATCTTTCTTACCCTCAAAGTATGCTTCCAATGTAGAAATCATCAGACTCTTACCAAAGCGGCGCGGACGGCCGAAGAAATAATAACTACCGGTACTAACCAGACGATGAAGCAGTGCCGTCTTGTCCACATAAACATATCCGCCCGTACGGATCTTCTTGAAGTCTTGTATGCCAACTGGATATAATTTTGCCATAATCGTGGATTATTAACTATCTTCCTCTTGCGAAGATAGTATTTTTCAGACAGAAGCGCAAAGGATAAGGCATTTATTCCTTCCAGTCCTTTAACCTTTCCAGCATCCGTCGTAAATTAGCTTCATTTTCTTCGTCCGGTATTGTCGGATCTTTCATGAAACGAGCACAAGGCAACTCCGGACATCCACTGCAATTCTGTTTCTTTTTGTCCCGGCAACATTGATAAATGGGACAAACATCATCTCCGGTATAAAGCAACCAAAAAGCTTTTCCCCGAATCTTTCGGCAACCGGCACAAGCCGAAGGATAATAGTTACATTCTGTACATACAGCCCCACAAGGCGATGGATTTACAAAATCATCTTTCCATAATCACCATTTACACTTGGCAGGATCAGGATTGTCGGTATTCACAAAATATGCTACAGCCCGATAAAGATAAAGTTGACAACGGTCAATGGCACAACCTCGCAGACGACATTCCTCCGCAAAAAGTTCTTCTGCCCGTTTACCTTTCAAAGAGTCTATCGTCGTGTAACCCATCGCGATCAAATCCCGTTGGGTCTGAACTCCTTTTGGTATTCTTCGTAGTTCGTGCTGCTTTGTCCTTTCTTTTCTTGTCATCTGCATTATCTCCTTTCCTTTTCATATATAAGTCTTGGTGCCCCGAAAGTAGTTACGACTACCAACAGCCATAAATTACCTGTCATGGGATTGTAGGCAGACAATAATTCTTGGTCGGTCAAGAACATATTGCCTCAACCCGCCGTTCAGGATGGCGACGGGTATGAAGCAAAGCCAGACAAGCAGAGAACGAATTACATGCATCTTTGCTTATTTTTGCCGATAGCACACAGTTCCTGTAGCCTGATAAGTAGGCATCACCAAAACTTCGGCTATTTGCACGTGTGCCGGAGCAGAAGCAGCATAATAAACAACATCGGCTATATCGTCGCCTGTCAACGGACGGATGCCATCATACACGGCATCAGCTTTCTGCTTATCGCCTCGGAAACGAATAACAGAGAAGTTCGTTTCTACCATGCCCGGCTTGATATTAGTCACACGCACAGGTGTATCAACCAAATCAATCCGCAATCCGTCGGATAAAGCTTTCACAGCAGCCTTAGTTGCACAATACACACTACCACCGGCATAAGCAGCATCACCCGCAATGGAACCGATATTGATTACATGACCACAACCCCGTTCTACCATTCCGGGTACAATCATCCGTGTCATAGACAATAAAGCTTTGATATTGGTATCTATCACGACATCCCATTCGTCTAAAGAGCCTTCGTATTCCTTATCCATGCCGATTACCAGTCCGGCATTGTTGATCAGCACATCGATATGCTTCCATTTACCTTCCAGCGAATGGACAGCCTGCCGCATTGCCTGCCGGTCTCGCACATCGAAAGGCAATGTCAAAACGTCCACTCCCTGTGCTGTCAGTTCCTGTTTCAAGGCTTCCAGCTTTTCGGTATTCCGTCCGTTCAATATCAGGTTACTTCCCATTGCAGCAAACTTACGGGCACAACCTTCACCAATTCCGCTTGTTGCACCCGTGATAAAAATCAGTTTTCCTTTCATATTCAGTATTCTTTATATTTATGATTCCTGTTCTTTCCGCACATCAGCCTCTTTTACATCCATTTTTTCACGCCGGAGTCTGGCCCCGCAGTATTTACAATAGAGAGATTCCGGCTCATGTCCGTCACGATGACAGCGCGGACAGCGACGTTTTTCCAAAACTTTATGCTGCCGGACCATGGTAGCTGATACAATACCTGTCGGGACTGCAATAATCGTATAACCTATCAGCATAATCACTGCCGAGAAAAATCGTCCGACAGGTGTTACCGGCGTGATATCTCCATATCCGACAGTTGTCATCGTTACTATCGCCCAATAAATACTGTTAGGAATATTATTGAATTCACTATCAGGATGCGTTCCTTCTATCATATACATGATCGTTCCCATTGAAGTGACAAGAATCAGAACGAAGAAGAAAAAGATAGAAATCTTGGGTGCACTGATCCATAAAGAACGCAATAGTAAATTACCTTCGTGAATAAACTTAAAGAGTTTGAAAATACGGAAGATCCGAATCAGGCGAAAAGCCCGAATGACCAACAGATAATGAGAACCGTGTAAAAAGAAGCTCAAGTAAACCGGTAAAGTCGCCAGTAAATCAACAATACCGAAAAAGCTGAATATATATTTAAACGGCTGCTTCAGACAATAAATACGGGCCAAATACTCAACAGTAAAAAACAAAGTCAGTAAATATTCCAGCACACGCAAAACGACATAGGCCGAATACGGAAAAAAATGCATGCTCTCCAAGATCACAAGCAATATACTCAGAATGATACTCCCGATCAGCACAATATCAAACAGCTTTCCTTTCGGAGTATCTGATTCGAAAACAATAGAATAAATCTTCTCCTTCAAGGCTTCATTATGCAGAAAGCTCACCCACCGTTGACGAAGTTTTACCAAATAATTCATCTCATTTCCTTTCTATTAAGTGAGGTAAAGATACTACAAAACTCCCGAAAACCAAAAACGAAACTCACGGGAAACATTTTTGATTCTCGTGAGTTTCATTTTCAAATAAACCAGTTATGGCATCAAACCCGGTATATTTCAAATAAACAGATATATTCGCAATTAAGCATGGCGGGGACGGATTTTCCGGACAACAGTCGACAACGTCTTTTGAATTGTTTTGGAAAGGATTATCAAAGTAACAGCCGTAATAATAAATAAAATACCCAATCCGGATTGCCAGGTAAATTCTTCCTGGAAAACAAAGGCACCGATACAAACGGCAGTTACCGGCTCCATAGCACCTAATACGGAAGTCAAGGTTCCGCCTATATGATGAACGGCCAATACCAATGTGATATTCGAAATCACAGTCGGGACAACAGCCAGCAAGAACAAATTAACCCACGACAGATTGTCCGGAACAGATTGAATGCCTTCGTTTGTCAACGCCTTGACAGCAAAAAGCAACGTGCTGACGATAAAGACAAAAAAGGCCAATTTTCGTCCATTCATCGAATGTACACGCGACTTGTTCACGACTATAATATAAGAAGCATACGACACGGCAGAAAGGATAACGATGAATATACCCAGCGGATCAAACGACAGTTCATCCCCTTTGATCGATAATTTAGCGACTCCTGCAACAGCCAGCAAAATTGCCAGCCATGTAATCCACGTAGCTCTTTCCCGAAAGAAAATAAACATGAATAAGGTTACAAATATGGGATACGTAAAATGAATGGTGGTAGCCACTCCGGCTCCCATAAAATTATATCCCCAAAAAAGGAACATGGCAGAGCCGGTATAGAGAAAACCCAACAGGATCAAGACAGGAATATCCTTCAGCTTAATCCGAAAAGATTCTTTCTTTATCAGCATCATGAAGCCAAGTGCCATCGTTGCCAAAAGGAAGCGATAAAACAGGATGGAATCAAATATTAATCCTTTCGCCATCAACGGCAACGTAAATAACGGAATAAGTCCGAATGTTACGGAAGTAGCTATTCCGTAAAAGAAACCTTTCAAATTGTTCATGACTTTACTCTTCTACCAATGAGCGGCAAATTTCTGAAAAAACGATCTTTTCCCCAAAGCTCTTGGGCAAAAAAAATCCCGGGAGATAAAATCTCTCCGGGATCAAATACTTATACGAAACAACTATAACAACATTCCAGCAGCAACTTCTTCGGCAACAGCCTCACTCTTAATGGCAGCAACCAAAGCCAATCCAAATTTAAATACCAACGACGGACCTTTTCCGGTGATGACATTTCCATCGACTTCCACATCCGCTCCACGAGTCTCTGCTCCAATCAGATGTTCTTCAAAGCCCGGATAACAAGTAGCTTTCCGTCCTTTCAGCAATCCTAATCCGCCTAAAACCATCGGAGCCGCACAAATAGCTGCGACAATACCTCCTTCACGATACTGCTGCAATAATGCTTCTTTCAACGGAACACAAGCATTCAAATTGGTTGCACCTGGTAGTCCACCCGGCAATATCAAGGCAGAAGCATTTGCCAGTGGAGCTTCTTCCAGCAGATAATCTGCTTCAACGGTTATCTGATGAGAACCTGTTACAGCCTTTTCTCCCGTAATGGAAACAGTGGCAGCCTGAATGCCTGCCCGACGTAACACATCCACAGTTCCTAAAGCTTCTGTCTCTTCAAAACCAGAAGCTAAAAATACAAATGCACATTTCATCTTCTTGTCAAATTATTTAAGTTTATATACGTAGGTAATTGTACCACTTTGATTATTGGCTCCGCTGATACTGTTGAAAGTAGCCCGCTTTGCCGCTTCAAGAGCGCTTTTCCTCATCGAAGCATTATCAATGTTTGTACCTCGACCTATCTCTGCAAATATAACTTTTCCTTTTGGATTAACAGTTATATTAATTACAATTTTTCCTTCTTCCTGGATCGTATAAGCAGGACGCGGCAGACCTCCGGCACCGATCGAACGGCCATTCAAATTGAAGGATCCATATCCGCCGATACCTTCATTTTCTCCATGATCGGAGTTTCCAAACGGACTTCCCTGATTACCTGTACCGGTTTCGGCATCACCCTGGTTATTTCCTTCGGCACTACCGATACCAAACGCACCTGCCACCTTATTACTGATGGCTTCGGCCTTCTTACGCTGTTCTTCGGCAATACGCTTGGCCTCGGCTTCTTTCTGCTGACGGATACGTTCTTTTTCTTCGGCTTCTTTCCGTTTCTTCTCTTCTTCTGCTTTCTTCCGCTTTTCCTCCTCTTTCTTCTTGTCATCTAAAGAAACACTCTCTTCCAAATCCTGCGTCAACAAATCTTCTTTAGGTGTTTCCACTTTCGGAGTGGGCGTTGGAGGAGGCGGAGTTGTTGTTTCTTGCGGAAGTTGCTGTCCTGTATATTGCGGCTCGAAAGTTCCAGCAGAAGAATCAACGTTTCCGAAGTTAACCAAAACGCCTCCGTCTTCCTCAGGAACGACCGTCTTCAAGACAGTAAACCAGAGAATCAGAAAAATGACCGCATGGAAAGCCAACGATCCGATTGCTCCATATATGTCATCTTTATTAAACATATCCAAATCCGATTATTTCTGCGGTCTGGTAGCAAGTACCATTTTGAATTTATTCTCGTTTGCAATATTCAGAATCTTAACAATTTCTTTATAAGGAACTGTTTCGTCTGCATACAATGCCACATACATTTCCGGCTCTTTGGCATAGCAGTCCTGTAAGAAAGGCGTAATCTCCTGGAAAGAAACCTGCACTTCCTTCTGTTTGCCGAATGCCACATAATAATTCAACGAAGCATCGATGGTAACACGAGTTAATGGTTTAGCAGCCGTTTGCTTTTGTGCTTGCGGCAGAGTTACCTTGATTGCATTCGGAATTACGACCGTCGATGTCACCATAAAGAAGATCAACAGCAGGAAAATCACATCCGTCATGGATGCCATGCTGAAGGCCTCCGATACTTTGGTTCTTCTTTTTAATCCCATAGCCAATCAAATTAAATACGGACGAACTTGACGTTAATTGGCAGGTTCATTCAACAAGTCCATAAATTCCATCGTGCGGGCTTCCATCTTATTGACTACATTGTCAACCTGCGATACCAGATAGTTGTATGCAAACAAAGCAATAATACCCACAACCAATCCACCTACAGTTGTTACCAAGGCTTCATAAATACCACTTGATAATAGAGAGACATCCACATTCGTACCCGCATTTGCCATATCAAAGAAGGCACGAACCATACCGGTTACAGTTCCTAAGAAGCCTAACATAGGAGCACCTGCTGCTGTCGTTGCAATTACCGGGAATCCTTTTTCCAACTTGGCAACTTCCAGGTTACCTACATTTTCAATAGCAACCAGTACATCATTCATCGGACGTCCCAAACGAGTAATACCCTTCTCGATCATACGAGCAGAAGGTGTATTCGTTGAACGGCATAAATTCAAGGCTGATTCTACCTTGCCTTCATGTATATAATCCTTGATGCGATTCATAAAGTTTTCATCTTCCTTACCGGCCCGTTTAATAACCAGAAAACGCTGGATAAAAATATAGATAGCCAGTAACGACAATAACAACAACACTACCATAATCCACCCTCCTTTGAAAGCCAGATCAATGATGTTTATCTGAGCTTCCGTCGGAACTGTTGTTTCTGCCACCTGTGTCAAATCAGGCATCTGATCAGCAGCCTGAGCGGCTGACTGCAATAAAAGAAATAGACTCATCGTTTAAATAGGTTTTTATTAATATTTATTGTTCCAGACAAGCTTTATATTGTTTGATAGTTTCCTGCAACCCCAAGTACAATGCATCGCAAATCAAAGCGTGACCAATGGATACTTCATCCAAAAAAGGAATATTCTTACTGAAAAATGCCAGATTCACCAAACTTAAATCATGACCGGCGTTTACTCCCAATCCTAAATTTTTGGCAAAACGAGCAGCTTCTACAAATGGAGCAACCGCAGCTTCCTTGTCTGACGGATAAAGAGAAGCATAAGGTTCCGTATACAATTCAATCCGGTCGGTTCCCGTCTTAGCAGCCCATTCAATATTCTCCAGCTCCGTACCCACAAATATAGAAGTCCGAATACCATGACCCGTCAACCGCTCTACCAAATCTGTCAGGAACGAAAAATTATCTTTTACGCTCCAACCGGCATTGGAAGTAATCGCATCAGGAGCATCAGGCACCAATGTAACCTGCGTAGGTTTTACCTTCAATACCAGATCAATGAATTTATCACACGGATATCCTTCAATGTTAAACTCCGTCCTGATCAACGGCTTTAAGCCGTACACATCACTGTAGCGTATATGACGTTCATCCGGACGAGGATGAACCGTTATACCTTGTGCACCGAATGCTTCTGCATCCTGGGCAAACTTCAGCACATCCGGCATATTACCTCCACGGGCATTGCGGATTGTTGCTACTTTGTTAATGTTTACACTTAAATTTGTCATCGTATATCATTAAATCTTTTTCTTTGATTACTTTTGTACCTAGTAATTTGCAAAATTAGCAGTATTTAGGAAATAAGCAGACAAATGTTGGTGAAAGATTTCATAACAAAGGAAATCCCCGTGTTAAAAAGTTTTGATACGGGAGACTATGCATTGACCCTGATGGATGATTACAAATTAAAGCATTTACCGGTGGTTTCTGATGATTCATTCTACTATAAAGGAATCATTTCAGAGAAGGAATTACTTTCGTATTCGGATTTATCCGTAAAGATAGGGAATATATATTTAGCAGAATCGCCGTCAGTAAGGCTTGAAACTCATTTATTAGAAGTACTGGCTCTGATTACCCGGAATAAGTTAAGCCTTCTTCCTGTCATATCAGATCGAGATATATACGAAGGAGTTGTGACTCGGGAACGCCTTGTTGACGTATGCGCTGATTTCTGTCAGGCAGATGCTCCAGGAAGTACAATCATACTGGAAGTCAGCCCTACCGACTATTCAGTAACGGATATTGCCCGCATTATAGAATCAAATAATGCGCATATACTATCCCTGCAAACCCATCCGGAAGACACCAACGGACAGCTTTTAATCACCCTGAAAATTGATGCAGAAGATGCTTCGGCTGTTATCCGGAGCTTTGAGCGTTTTAATTATACGGTCGTATGGCATTTTATGGGAAATGGAATGGTAGATGATATTTTCCAACAACGAATGAATGAATTAATACATTACATGAATATATGAAAGTAGGAATTTTCGGTAGTCAATATCAGCAGGAAAAACAGAGTATCATCCGGCGTGTATTCAGCAAACTGGCTTCATTAGAGGCTGAAGTATATGTGGATACGATTTTTCATGATTACTTGCTGGATGCTTTTGGATTCGAACCCTGTGTTGCCGGACTTATTTCGGGCGACATATTCGACCTGGATGTGGCTATCAGTCTTGGTGGCGATGGAACATTTCTCCGAACGGCAGCCAGAGTCAATCGCCAGAATATTCCCATTTTAGGAATTAACACCGGCAGGCTCGGTTTTCTGGCGGATATAGGTAGTACAGAAGTAGAAGACACTCTCGAAGAACTTTTCAAGCATTATTATAAAGTAGAAGAACGTTTCTTGCTTCGGCTGGAAACAGAGAGTCGTGCTTATAAAGGCTACAATTATGCACTAAACGAAATAGCCGTGTTAAAACGTGACACCTCATCCATGATCACGATCCACACATCCCTGAATGGAGAATACCTCACTTCCTATCAGGCCGACGGATTAGTTATTGCGACTCCAACGGGTTCAACGGCATATTCCATGAGTGTTAATGGTCCGATCATTCTTCCCCAAGATAACAGTATCGTATTGAGCCCGGTTGCTCCTCATTCCTTAAATGTACGTCCTTTGGTGATTCCAGATGACTTTGAAATCACGTTGGGTGTTGAAAGCAGGAATCGGACATTCCTCATTTCGTTAGACGGAAGATCAGAAATATTTCCTACAGGTATCCAACTAAAGGTAAGCAAAGCTGATTATACAACCAAAGTCATTAAACGATACAATCATACTTTTTACCAGACGCTTCGAGAAAAACTGATGTGGGGAGCGGATGTCCGTATGAATAAGAAACTTAAATAACAAAGAATTGTAGTTAGTAGAATATCTACTACTAACTACGGTTCTTACCGGTAAGAAGTATCTGAAGAAGAACTATCAGCTTAAAAACAAATGTTCTATCAGTATTTTCACACCAATAGCAATCAGAATCAGTCCACCTATCAGATCTAATTTCAGATCTATCTTATTTCCTACTTTCGCCCCAAAACAGACACCAAATGCTGAGAATAAGAATGTGACGATAGCAATTGTAGCAGTAATGACAGACAACGAGGTTTGCATTAGCGCTAACGAAACACCAACTGCTAAAGCATCAATACTTGTAGCTATCCCTAAGCCACAAAGAGTTTTTAGACAGAGAGGATTCATCTTTTCATCCTCTTCTTTTTCCTGACGACTTTCCCAAATCATCCGTCCGCCTAAATAAAGCAATAAGGCAAAGGCAATCCAATGATCAACAGTTTCAATCAGTTTCAGAAAGCTGAAACCCAACAAATAACCAATCAACGTAAATGCTGCCTGAAAAAAGGCCAGAACAAATGCGACCTTAACTACTCGATACGCGGAACATTCCCTCATGATTGCTCCACTGGTTACCGATACGGCCAAGCTATCCATTGACAGTCCGACTGCCAATAATAATATTTCCAAAAATGACATAGCAGATAAATTGGATATTAAGATGCTTAAAAAGCAAAAGTTGTGTCCGATATTTTCAGACACAACCTTTTGTATAGAATCAGATTATATTTCTTCAGCTATTTTATAGTTATTCCGATTGGGAGAACTTCGGGAGATCAGTTCTCCAACGAAGCCTGCCAGGAATAACTGAGTTCCTAAAATCATACCCGTCAATGCCACATAAAAATAAGGAGAATCTGTTACCAGTCGCATAGGCATTCCCGCCATTAAGGAAACCATTTTAGCTCCTAAGACAATCAACAAAGAGATGAAACTGACAAAGAACATCACACTACCCCATAATCCGAAGAAATGCATTGGCTTCTTTCCGAACTTTGAAGTAAACCAGAGTGTAATCAGATCCAAATAGCCGTTTACAAAGCGATCCAATCCAAATTTCGTTGTTCCATATTTACGAGCCTGATGGTGAACAACCTTCTCTCCTATCTTCGTAAAACCAGCAATCTTAGCCAGATAAGGGATATAACGATGCATATCATTATAAATCTCTATATTCTTCACCACAATCTTCTTATAGGCTTTCAAACCACAGTTAAAATCATGCAGATTATGGATTCCAGAAAAACGACGAGCCGTTGCATTAAACAGCTTGGTAGGAATGGTCTTCGAAAGAGGGTCATACCGTTTCTTCTTCCAGCCGGAAACCAGATCATATCCGTCTTCTGTAATCATACGATATAATTCAGGTATTTCGTCCGGACTATCCTGCAAATCTGCATCCATCGTGATTACCACATCACCTTCAGCTCGTTGGAACCCGCAATGCAGACCCGGAGATTTCCCATAATTCCTGCGGAAACGAATTCCTTTGACTGCCGGAGATTTCTGGTGAAACCCTTCTATGATTTCCCATGAATTATCGGTACTTCCATCATCCACAAAAATAACTTCGTACGAAAAATGGTTTTCTTCCATCACCCGTTCAATCCAAGCAAATAGTTCAGGAAGTGATTCAGCTTCATTATATAACGGAATTACAACTGATATATCCATATTATTTTATTTATAACTGTGTTTCTTTATTCTATATTGATCGACTGTCTTTCCGACTAACTAAGGCTGCTACCGGAATAGACAATACTATACCATAAAATATATTGTTTATTATTCCCTGAAGAGCCATATGTATGGGTGAAAAATTCATGGCTTCGATAGACGAGATCACCTTGCTATCCACCTGCATCTGCTTTAACGATTCTATCGTCTGCGTCACTGCTGAGGTTAAGAAATCTGGTGGAGCCACAAAACGATAAAACAAATAATGCATAATGGAAACTAAGATGGCGGCAAACAAATAAATCAATACGCCAAAACGCCACGCCTGACCGAAAGAAATCATCCCTCCCAAATCTTCACGATATCGTTTCGTCAGCAAATAAGCCAGATAAGGAACAACTAACGACATTCCCCAATAGATAACAACCAAGAAGGAAAAGCGTAAGCTGAACATATAGAATAAATATTTCACAATCCAGAATATTCCCAAAGAAAATCCATAAGACATGGCTGCCGACAATAGTCCACTATTTTTATTTTCCATATTTAAAATATCCATTCTTTGCGCGACAAAAATACGCTTTTTTAGACGAATCTACAAAAAGCAGTAAGATAGTTTTCGTCATAATCAACAACAAAAAAGCCTCTTACAGCAATTTTCCTGTAAAAGGCTTCTATTAATAATCCACTAATTGTGACCTCGGAGGGGATCGAACCCTCGACCCAATGATTAAGAGTCATTTGCTCTACCAGCTGAGCTACGAAGTCATTACCTTTACCGCAATCTTCCTCTCGATTGCGGGTGCAAAGATAGGAACAATTTTGGAAAAACCAAAATTTTCATTCCTTTTTTCTACAAATTAATCATCAAACTTATAAACATCTGAAGGCGTTGTCCGCTTTAAGGCAACCAGAGAAACATCCTTTCCGACCCGGATACCTTCCTCGAACAGGCGGATATCTACTGTTTTATACGCCAGTTCCGGATGATTGTTGTCTCTGCTCAAATGACAGAGCCAGATATTCTTCAGATCAAGTGAATAATGTGTCGCCAGAAACTCGGCCGCTTCCTGATTACTTAAATGCCCGATTGGTCCGGCCACCCGTTCTTTCAGGAACTGCGGATAATTTCCATACCGCAGCATTTCCTCGTCATAATTGGCTTCAAGCACCAGGTGATTTGCCTTACAGATGTATTCGCTTACTTTCTCATTAATATGTCCTACGTCTGTTGCAATCGTAAACCGATGCTTTCCATACTTTATATAATATCCGACACTGTCGGTACTGTCATGAGGAACCGGAAAAGCTGTAATCTCAAAATCACGGATAAAGAACGGGACCTCTTTTTCGATCACACGTTTGGAATTGGTAAGAGTTTCCTCCACATACCGGCTTTTGGCTATTCCCCGATGAACCCCTTCTGTTGTATAAACCGGAATATTCATTTTTTCTCCCAGATAGCCCACCGTCTTAATATGATCAGCATGGTCATGAGTAACCAGTACCGCCATTATCTGCGACATATCAATTGAGCGATCTTTCAACACCTTCTTAATGGTACGGATACCTATTCCGGCATCAATCAGCATTCCGTACTCCGGTGTCCCCAAATAGTAGCAATTACCACTGCTGCCACTAGCGAGGCTAAAAAAAATCAATTTCATATGTTGTTCTATTTTTATACTTTTTCAAGGGCGCACAAATGAGTCTGGAATGGTGATTTCACCAATCAACGAACAATTCATGTGCTCTTTCACCTCGTTCGGAGTCAATCCGTGTCCGAACAAGAACATCAACTTGGTTACAGCACTTTCTGTTGTACTGTCATATCCGCTGATAACACCAATCTCAAGCAATTTCTGTCCGGTTTCATACCGGTGCATTTCTACACTTCCTGCCCGGCATTGCGAAACATTTACGATTACTACCCCGCGTCCGACAGCATCTTCCAGCATTTCCAGAAACCACTTATTGAGCGGAGCATTACCACTGCCGAATGTTTCCATTACAACACCTTTCAATCCGGGAATGTTCAAAATAGATTCCACGACAGAAGGTGATATTCCCGGGAAAAGTTTCAGAATGGCGATGTTCCGATCCAGCAAGTAATGAGGCTTTAAAGGACGGCGGGATACCGGATAATAAATTTGTGTCACATCATATTTGATATGGATTCCGGCATGTGCCAACGACGGATAATTATACGAACGGAAAGCATTGAAATTGTCGGCATTAGCCTTGCAGGTCCGGTTTCCGCGCATCAATTCGTTCTCAAAGAATACGCAGACTTCCGGAACTATCGGGAACCCGTTCTCTTTGGCGGCAGCTATTTCAATAGCAGTAATCAGGTTTTCTTTCCCATCCGTCCGCAGCATGCCGATAGGTAATTGAGACCCCGTCAGAATAACCGGCTTCGCCAGATTCTCCAGCATAAAGCTCAAGGCAGAAGCCGTATATGACATGGTATCCGTTCCGTGCAAGATTACAAACCCATCATACTTCTGATATGTATCAGCTATAATCTTTACAATTTTCATCCACGAATCGGGTCCCATAGCCGACGAATCCAATGGCGGATCAAACTGGTAGGTATCTACATGATGTCCCAAGAACTTCAATTCGGGAACATTCTCGGCCAGATGCTGAAAGTCGAATACCTCCAACACTCCGGTTTCCGGGTTTTCAATCATACCGATTGTTCCACCTGTATATATCAATAAGATAGATGCCTGCTGCTTATTATCCGTCATATTCTCTATTTTTGAATCACAAAGATAAGGAAACTGGTGGAAATATACTCATCTTAGGAAAAGAATCTACCCTACTGACTTTCTAATTTGATTCCAACGAGAATCAAAATCGATTCTCGTTTATTTTGAAATGGATACTCGTTCCTTTCAAAAAGGACAACCAAGAACAGTCCTGTTCTTTATTCTTCCCCTTTCAAAGCAGGCAAACTGATATGATACTTGACAGCTACTACACGTGCGATAAAGACAGATACGGCCGAGACGAACTGTGTAAGATACAATGGAACATCCAAGCAGACACAGATATAATAAATTAACCCGCCGAATACACAGGCCAAGGCATAAATATCTTTCCGGAAGATAAGTGGCTCTTCGTTAATCAGAATGTCCCGCATCATACCGCCAAATGCTCCGGTAATCGTTCCCATCACAATGGCTACCCACATCGGAAAGCCAAATTCAAGGGTCTTAGCTATACCGACCACAGCAAACAGCCCCAGCCCGATCGCATCAAATATAAAGAATGTGTTATTCAGACGAACTACGTATTTCCGGAAAATCAATACGAATAGAAGCGCTAACCCGGAAATAACCAAATAAGACAACTGCATCATCCAGAATGGTGTTGCATTCAGTAATACATCTCGGATAGTTCCGCCGCCAACAGCAGTAACAACCCCTACAACATAGGCTCCAAACCAATCAAATTTCTTTGCCGAAGCCAGACGAATTCCACTAATGGCGAAAGCAAATGTTCCTACATAATCACATAAAGTAATGAAGTCTATCATTTTATCTTTTTGACTGCAAAGATAAGAAGTGTTTCCTATCCCAGCCAACTTATGGAATAAAAAAGCCTTTGCCGACAGAAGAAAAGTGCCTGTCTTTACAAACTGGTCAGTTTTTTCACCATACAGACCAATGCCAAGCTCTACTTTTTACAGATATTTGCAAACTGAATACTTGTAGAATACGCATGAAACTAAAATATATCTATATACTCTTCTTTTCTATTCTCTGTTTTCAATACAGTTACGGACAGGAATATCTGCCACAGATGGAATCCCGCTATTTCATCAGTGATTCGACTTCCTTTGCCAAGCCCAAACCTTTTCGGGCTGTGGGGGAAGTAATTGGAACGAATCTGGCTGTCTGGGCATTCGACCGGTATGTCGTAAAAGAAAGCTGGGCCCGCATCAACTGGAACACCATCAAAAGTAATTTCCGACGAGGTCCGGTATGGGACAGCGATAAATTCACCACCAACCTGTTTGCTCATCCGTATCATGGCGGATTATACTTCAACGCGGCACGCAGCAATGGCTTGAATTTCTGGCAATCTATTCCTTATTCGGCTGGCGGAAGCCTGATGTGGGAATTTTTCATGGAAAATGAAGCTCCTTCTATTAATGATATGTTGGCCACTACTTTCGGTGGAGTTGCCTTGGGAGAAATCACCTATCGGCTGTCAGATCTATTTATTGACAACCGGGCAACCGGCTGGGAACGCGTCGGGCGGGAAATACTTACCGGCATCATTTCGCCCATGCGGGGAATCAACCGCCTCATCACCGGAGAATCCTGGAAACGGAAAAGTTATAAAGGTCGCAGCTATTCGAATGTTCCCGTCAACCTGATCCTTAGCATGGGGCCCCGATTCTTAGCCGATGAAGAAAAGTCAAAGAAAGGCTCTTCCAGTCTGCATTTCGATTTAGCCTTGAATTATGGTAATCCTTTCAACGATGAGAATTACGCCCCTTATGAATGGTTCCGTTTCAAGTTAGGTCTGGATGTTATCCACCAGCCGCTCATCAATCAGGTGAATGCCATCGGAGCCTTGTGGGGAAAAAATGTATGGCAGAAAGACAACCGCTCACTGATGTTTGGAATCTTCCAGCATTTCGACTACTACGATTCTGACATCAACACGAAAAACAACCAGCAAATTGCTCCTTACCGTATATCCGAAGCGGCGGCTGCCGGTTTGGGTGCAATTTATTACAGGAATCCGGAAGCAGGAAACAAAACCTTGGTTTATGGAGAATTATACACCAATGGAATTGCCTTAGGAGCCAGTTTATCAGATTATATGAAGTTGGGCGAACGCGATTATAACTTGGGAAGCGGATACAGTATTAAAGGCGGAGCCGGTTTGATTTATAACAAACAGTTAGCTCTCTTGTTAAACCTGGAAAACTACCATATCTTTACCTGGAAAGGATATGATCCGGACTTAGACTGGAGCACGGTTGATCCGAATGAATTAAGTGTGCAAGGCGACAAGAGCAATGCCCGACTGACGGTATTTTCCATTCTTCTGGCCTATCAGTTCAAGAAACAATGGAGCATTGCCCTTTCCAATCGTTTCTTCAACCGGAAAACGGATTACAAATATCACGATACAGTAGATTACGCTACATACGACCTGATGCTAAAAGTGGGGTATCGTTTATAACCCCACTTTCTGAATTTAGTATTCCACTATTTCTACCTACGAAAGTCATTTTCCTTCCTTCTTCCGTTTCTTCCAAAGCTGATAGCTGTTGATGATGTTCTGCCATAAAACGTATGAACCGGGAGCCAACGACGATACCGGATCCAAATACGTATAAGCCATCCAGATTGCCAGGACGGTATTCTTTTGTCCCAAAGCCTGACCTGCACTGATCCGGTCGTGGTAATGCGTACCAATCTTCTTTCCCAACAGGAACTGAACAGCACAAGCAAACAAGCCAGCTAAGGCAATCAGCATCTTAACAGATGCAGGAGTATCGCTTTCTACCAACGATTTAAAAGTCTGCGCCGTTACGATGGTTAAAGCGACAGCCCACAAATAAAAAGCCAAGTCATGTAAATTCAATAACCATTGATGTAGTTTCGGTAAATATAAACGAATCAGCCAGGCAGCAAAGAACGGACACAACAGCAAGGGGAAGACCTTACTTAATATCTTTAGGAAAGCGGTAAAGAAAGACAAATCCGCATGCGGTTCGACCAATGGGAATAATAAAGGAACAGCCACAGCAGCCAAAATATTGGATAACAACGTATAGGTTGTCAGAGCAGAAACACTACCTCCTAATTTACCGGTAATAACCGCAGCAGCTGTAGCCGTAGGGCAAATCAGACAAACCATCGCTCCTTCAAACACTTCCCGATAAGCCACATCCAGTTTACTCAGTAACAAAACAGCTACCATCAGCAAACAAGAGCATATCTGAAACAGAAGCAACCAGCCATGCCAGCGCACCGGCAGTAAATCCCGAACATTTACCTTACAGAAGGTAAGCAGTAACTGGGCAAAAATCAATGTAGGAGTCAAGAAGGCTATTAAACTATTTACGAAGGGCTTAGTTGGCTCTAACAAAGGGACATTTACAAACAATAGATATCCCACGACACCTGCCAGCATAGCAATGGGCAAGGTCCAGTTCTTGATGAAATTCAACATAACTTTATCGTATCATTTAAATCGGGTGCAAAATAAACGATTATTTTCTGAAAAACAGCAGAAGATATACAGAGAATGACCAAGAACCTATTTATTTGACGCATAGAAAAAACAAAGGCTGCGAGATTCACATCCAGCAGCCTCCTACACTAACCCTTAACTTTAACCAATGAAAAACAATAATCTACATTATTTCAATACAGCTAAAGCTGCTTCGTAGTTCGGTTCGTTAACGACTTCAGAAACCAGTTCTTCATAAATGACCTTTCCTGTTTCGTCTACGATAATAACCCCACGAGCCAAAAGACCTTTCAATGGACCATCTGTCATCAACATGCCATAACCGTCTTCAAAACAAGAACAACGGAAAGCTGACAAGGTAATTACATGATCAATACCTTCTGTCGTACAGAAACGTCCGTGAGCAAAAGGTAAGTCTTTTGAAACAGCCAATACCACTGTATTGGGAAGAGAAGCGGCCTCTTTATTAAACCGTCTTACCGAATTGGCACACACCGGTGTGTCCAAACTGGGAAATACGTTTAATACTACACGTTTGCCTTTCAAGTCACTTAACGACAATTCCGACAAATCGCTTTTCACTCCTCTGAAGTTGGGAGCCATTGCTCCTATTTCCGGTAAAACACCGTTCGTATGAACGGGCATTCCTTTAAATGTTATTTCTGCCATGATTTTGTTTTTAATATTATATCAACAATACCAAAGCGTTACAAATATAATACGCTTTTCATTTACAAAACAAGCATTTCTTTAAAAAGTTCCTCCCTTTAACTTCTTTTAAGCAGATTGTCATCTATAAGAAAAATAGATTCTGCCCTGTTGTTTCTGCAAAACATTCATTAATTTTGGCAGTGTAAAAATAATAAACGAATCTTCAGATAATATTTAAACTACAAAAGATATGGATTGGATCATACTTGTTTTATTAGTCCTGAATCTGATTTTCCTGTTTCTTATCTGGAAACGGTTGTCGGAGAAGGAATCAGTAAATCAAACGGATCTGCTGCGCCACGATATGCAGCAGGCTTTCGACCGGATTGAAAAGAATTTCCGGGAAGATTTCAAACTGAACCGCGAGGAAAGTCGTATGGTAGCCAAAGAGAACCGGGCGGAACTGACAAATTCGATGAATGACTTCCGGGCAGCATTCGACCGCGGTATCGCCAGTTTCAATGCGTTGCAACGGGAAAAGTTTGCTTCGCTGAACGAACAACAACAGCTTCTGGTGAATCATACGGAAAAAAGACTGGAAGAAATCCGCATCACGGTAGAAGAAAAGTTACAGAAAACCCTCAACGAACGTATCAGCCAGTCGTTCCGTATCGTAAACGAACAACTGGAGAATGTACAGAAAGGCTTAGGGGAAATGCAGACGTTGGCGCAAGATGTAGGCGGATTGAAACGGGTACTGAGCAATGTCAAGACGAGGGGAAACATCGGAGAAATACAGTTAAGTATGTTGCTTGAGCAACTGTTGGCTCCCGAACAGTATGAAGCTAACGTAAAAACCAAGAAAGGCTCGGACGCGTTGGTCGAATTTGCCGTCAAGCTGCCTGGTAAAGACGAACTCACTGATTGTGTTTACCTGCCCATCGATGCTAAGTTTCCGAAGGATATGTACGAACAACTACTCGATGCGTACGATACGGCCGATCCGCAACAAATCGAAACAGCCGGGAAGAACCTGGAAACAACCATCCGGAAGATGGCGAAAGATATTTCAGACAAATACCTGGATCCGCCGGCTACGACCGAATTCGGGATTATGTTTCTGCCTTTCGAAGGAATATATGCCGAAGTGGTTCGCCGGTCGGCCCTGCTGGAAGATTTGCAGCGCAATTACCATGTCGTCGTTACTGGTCCGACTACGTTGGCTGCTATTCTGAACAGTTTGCAGATGGGATTCCGAACCCTTGCCATTCAGAAATATTCGGGTGAAGTCTGGAAGATATTGGGAGCTGTCAAGAAAGAATTTGAATCGATGGGCGGAATGCTGGAAAAGGCGAAGAAACATCTGGAAACTGCCAACGGACAAATCGACAATGTCTTGGGAGTTCGTACCCGTGCAATCCAACGCCGCCTGAAAGATGTGGATACATTAAGTGCCGAAGATGCCCGAAAAATTATTCCGGAAATCGGACCGCTGGAGGAAGAGGAGAAAGAATAAAATTTATTTATAATAGCCCCAATATATGCCACTGAATATTAATTATCAACTAAAACAAATATTCTATGATGAGAATACTACTAATAATAATATTATTACCTATCTTTTTCCCTTTGATTTCGGTTGGTCAAGAAAAAGTGAAATTCAAGGAGCTAAAAGTTAATGACGCGATTTTCCTTTCAATAGAGAATGAAAAGTTAGAGGAAAAAAAACGCACTTATAAACTTGGAGGCTTTTCATTTGAAAGGGAAGGTACTCTAAAATGGTTTAGAGATTGCCAGCGACTATTGCAAAAGGAGTTCCCGAATGTCAGTGACGAGGAATATGCTTATTTAAAACATATTAGATGGTATATATGGATTTGCGATGATGGAACTTGTCAACACAGTTCATTTCTTATACGAGAACCAGAAGAAACTTTCAAGCATGTGAAAGATCTGGAAATACATTTGGCAAACTTGGTGGAGCAAATGGATAGTTTAAGATTTCAACCCGATCAAATTGTGGTATGGGATCCCCGATATAAAAATAAAAGTATGGGAGAAACTATCGTACCATTCTTCTACCTACGGAAGAAGATAGACGACAAGTAATAAGAAATTGTTTCTTACTAACTATTCGATCATTTAAAATCCTCCTATCAGGCTACTATCACTGCGAAGTATCTAAGACAGTGATAGTAGTTCTTTTATATGTCTTTTTGAGATTGCGCTCCGATATTCCGGAAAAGGTCCAGAGAGAAAAAAAGAACGCCTTGCAAAGACTTTGGAAAGGCCTCTCAATGATAAAAAAGGCGGACATTCCGTTTGGTTTCCCTTCGAAATGTCCGCCATATAGATTAAAATAATGAGAAATTAGGCGAAGAACAGAATCATCAATTGAGCTGTCAATACACGTAAGAACATGGTTAACGGATAGACAGTAGCATAGCCGACTGACGGCGCGTCATTTCCGGCTGTGGCGTTTGAATAAGCCAGTGCAGGCGGATCAGTTGTACTGCCGGCAATCAGACCCATCAGGGTAAAATAGTTAACCTTGAAGAAGTAACGGGCTACGCAGCCGATAACCAGTAATGGAACAACCGTTATGATGAAACCATAGCCAATCCAGGCAACACCGCCGTCGTTGACGATTGTATCGACAAAGCCTTCGCCGGCACTCAGTCCTACGCAGGCCAGGAACATCGCGATACCTATTTCACGCAGCATCAGGTTGGCACTTTGGGTTGTATAGGTAATCAGCTTATAGTGATAGCCGAAGCGGCTGATCAGGATGGCTACAATCAGCGGACCGCCGGCCAGACCTAACTTCACCGGTTGAGGAATACCCGGGAATGAGAACGGAATACTTCCCAAGATAATACCTAATGCGATACCGACGAAGATCGTGATCAGGTTCGGTTCGTTCAGGCGCTTCATTGAATTACCCAATACTTTCTCGACATTCGATACGGCTGTTTCAGTACCGACAACATTCACACGGTCGCCGACCTGCAGGGTCAGATTCGGTTTTGCCACCAGATCAACACCGGCACGGTTGATTCGCGTAATATTGATACCATACAGCTTACGCAGTTTCAGGTCGCCCAAGCGTTTGCCGTTCAGTTCCGGTTTGGTAATCAGAATACGGCGGTTGACAAACTGGCTCTCCATACGGATCCATTGCTTACGTTCCATGTCGATGGCTTCGCCAATGAAAATCTTGATCTTTTCAGCGTTCGGTTCGGTAGTAATGACGAAGATTTTATCGTTTTCGTGCAATACCGTATTTGCCGAAGCAATATCAATTTTCTTGTCACTGTCTCTCCAGATACGGGAGATGACAAAGTCGGTATGTTCGAGCAGTGATGAGATTTCGGCTACGGTCTTGTTGAAGATAGCCGGATTCTTTACTACCAGAGAAATAGGAATAGCTTCGTTGGAATGAGAAGTTTCTGCCTTTTCCAGCTGTTCGTTCTCCTTCTGGAAGGAAATACGGAAAATATAGCGGATGACGATGATTGAGAGGATGATACCGACAACACCCAACGGATACGCAACGGCATATCCTAAAGGAATAGAGTTATCGCTCACTCCATACATGTCAGAATAGGCCTGCTGGGCAGCACCCAAACCCGGCGTATTGGTAACAGCTCCTGACAAAATACCTACCATCGTTGGAATGGGTATTCCTGTAATAAAATGTAACACTAAGGCGATGATTACACCTAATAGAACAATTCCGGTAGCCAGCATATTCAGCGTGACGCCACCTTCCTTAAAAGATGAAAAGAAACCGGGTCCTACTTGCATTCCGACAGAATAGACAAACAAGATTAACCCAAACTCCTTAAAGAAATGAATCACGTGCGTATTAATGGTTATTCCAAAATGCCCCATTACAATACCCACAAACAAAACGAGCGTAATACCTAAAGATACCCCAAAAATCTTTATCTTCCCTAATTGGATACCTACTGCGATTACAAAAGATAATAATAGAATGGAATGCCCTACACCTTGGCCCCAAATCAAATCATTTATCCAATCCATACTAACACCATTAAAAAACTTAATTTCCTCTAATAAGTGTGCAAAGGTAAAACTTTTTTTTGTTTCAACAATATTATGTCTTAACTTCACCCGAAAATCATATAAAAATGAAACACCTTATCTTTTTATTTATCTTTAGTCTGATGGGCTCTTTTACCTGTCAGTTGAGAGCCAATGAACCGGTCGTTACGATTACGACCAATGTCGGAGTTATGAAAGCCAAGCTGTACGACAATGTTCCAAACCACGTAAAAACCTTTATCGAACGGGCGAAAAAAGGCGAGTACGACGGTACGCTTTTTACCCGTGTTATTAAAGACTTCATGATTCAGGGCGGCGCGCCTGATTCGCGGAATGCTTCTCCGGGCGTGCGGGTCGGTTTCGGCGACCGGAGTGCTGAAATCTTGCCGGAACTTCGGCCGGAATACTTTCATAAGAAAGGAGCGTTGGCAGCTCCGCGCCAGAATGACGATGTGAATCCGGAAAAGAAGTCGGATATGTCGCAGTTCTTTATTGTGGAAGGAAAGGTTTACCGGAGCGGTGAACTGGACACACTGGAAAAAGTGAAGAATTATCAGATCCGGAAAAAGGCACTCGACCTGTACTATCGTCCGGTGAAAGTGCAGTTGCAGATGCTCAAGATGGATAATCCGCGCGAATATAACAAACGGGTTGCTGATATCAATGCGAAAATTGATTCAATGATTCTGGCTACTCCGGGACATCTTGTATTTACGGATGAACAGAGAAAGGCGTATACGACTGTCGGTGGTTGTCATCACTTGGATGGCGTCTATACGATTTTTGGCGAGCTGACGGAAGGTTTCGATGTCCTTGACCAGATCGTTGCGCAGAAGACGGATAAATATGACCGTCCCTTGAAAGATATTCGGATTATCCGGGTCACAGTTGAAAATGAATAAGTAGTTATGCTGAAAAGAGATTTTATCATGGTGCAGATTGAAGAGCTGGGCAAAGCCATTGCCCGGCTTGTGTTCAATCGGAAGAACGGGAATGGTCTGGACAAGAATCCGGACCTGATCGAACAGGCGTTTACTTCGCTGAAAACGGATACGGCTTTCTTGCTGGGGCATTCGCCGGAAGAGATCGAGCAGTCCTTGAATCAGGACGACGGCTGCGGCCTGCAGCGGATGGAACTGGCTGCCAAGCTTCTGATCGAAGACAGCTATGTCTCCAGTCTTCCGTTTCCTTTATTAAATAAAGCGCAGGAACTTCTGTATTATCTCCAGATTCACGATTCCACTTATTCCATTGAACGGATGATGCTTCTGCAGGAAGTCGAGCACGAAATGAGCCGGCTGGGATGATGGATGTATCTTTCCCAGCCAGTGCTTGAGGTTTAGAACCATTTTATTTTCTTGAACAGGACGAACGACAAACCTGACAAAACGGCCGAGGCTATGACAATCCAGGCAAAGGCATGTGGCGTCTCTTCCAGATGAATGTCGACATTCATGCCATAGAAGCTGGCAATCAGTGTCGGAATCATCAGGGTGATAGACAGACTGGTCATGCGTTTCATGATGACGTTGACGTTGTTCGAGATAATGGAAGCGAAGGCATCCATCGTTCCCGTCAGGATGTCGCTGTAAATGTTTACGGTATTGTAGGCCTGTTTCAGTTCTATTTCCACATCTTCCACCAGGTCGGCGTTCAGATAATCGGTATCGTTGAAGATCGTCCGCAGCTTGCCGATGAGGACTTCGTTTCCACGGATGGACGTATTGAAATAAACCAGCGTTTTCTGCAGCTTCATCAGTCGCAGCAGGTCTTCATTCTTGATGCTTTTTTCCAGTTCTTTTTCGGCTGCCGTTACATCAACATTGATTTGCTTCAGGTATTTCAGAAACCAGACGGCCGATGAATAGATCAGTCGGAATATGAGGTCGAGCTTGTTGCGCACCTGAACACTTTTCTTACGTGTATGCTCAATAAAGTCGGTCAGCATTTCCGAATGATAGTAACACACTGACACAATGATTTCATTATTGGTGATGACACCCAACGGAACCGTAGTAAAGGGAATGCCGGCTACATCGCTTTGTACCGGAATACGCAGGATCGTGAGCAGCCAGTCACCTTCCAGCTCTGTACGCGAACGTTCGTCAACATCCGCAATGTCATCTAAAAATGATTCGGGAACACCTAAGGTCTTTGTCAGAAAATCAAAATCATCAGCGTCAGGGCATTCTACATTTACCCAGCTGTTTGGAAGCCATTCTTTCTTGTCTACCAGACCGGCTTCACCACAATAAAGATAACCTCTCATCTTATTGCCTCCTTTCTCTTTGGTCCGAAAAGAGGCAGCTTCGAAAAATTGTCTCTTCCGGAGTTAATAAATTAATTTACACGTTCGCGAATAGGAATCATCCATACTGATTATAATTTCTATTAAAACAATTCCGGCTGCCGGAACCGGCCACCCAATCGTTTTCTATTACCGCGCAAAATTACTCATTTATTTTACACCTGCAAACGGGAGATGTTTTCCTATATAGTTTTTATGGCACATTTAATATCCTTTTGCCAAAACAAAATGTCCGGCTTTTTTCTTGTTGAACCCGTCAGATAAAGATGCGGTTCCGCCGAGCAATTCTTTAATCCACGCCGTGGATTACTTAGTTCACGCCGTGGATTACTTAGTTCACGCCGTGGATTACTTAGTTCACGT
>ENA-OPAC01000165-OPAC01000165.1-human-gut-metagenome-genome-assembly--contig:-NODE-165-length-38547-cov-3.482776_pt1 | contig 38547 bp, 30 predicted proteins | sample MGYA00241052_ERZ501420 | MGnify/ENA primary metagenome ERZ501420 (study PRJEB25962, sample SAMEA2042513) | human gut metagenome | biome: human gut; feature: human-associated habitat; material: faeces... | reverse complement strand
AATGGCTCGCTAGCTCAACTGAATAGAGCATCTGACTACGGATCAGAAGGTTATAGGTTTGAATCCTATGCGAGTCACATAAGCGGAGACTATTTGATGGTCTTCGCTTTTTTTATGCCTGCATATTTCTTCTTCTTGGATGGTGTGAGTGAGACGGATATAGATCAATATCCAGTTTTATGTGTTTTTTTGTCACATAAAATGGACGATAAGGCAGTTTTAGTATCTTTATGAACCAATTCATTATGACAAAACGTCATTATTGGGGTTTGGCACTCGTTTTGTAAAGATATAGGTGTAATCGATCTATAAAAAGAGAGATGAGAAAGGAGAATTAGATATATGAATTTTAACAATTTTACAATTAAAGCACAAGAGGCTGTCCAACAAGCAGTGCAGTTGGTTACGCAAAATGGCCAACAGGCAATCGAGGCAGTTCATTTGCTGAAGGCTGTTATGATGACAGGCGAAAGCATTACGAATTTCCTCTTCCAGAAGTTGGGTATTAATCAGCAGAATGTGATGAGGGCTGTTGATGCTCAGATTGCATCGTTGCCCAAAGTATCAGGAGGTGAGCCCTATTTGTCGAGCGAATCAAATGCTATTTTGCAGAAGGCAATTGATTATTCTTCGAAGATGGGAGATCAGTATGTGTCATTGGAACCGATCATCCTGGCTTTGTTTACAGAGAAAAGTGTAGCTTCACAGATATTGAAAGACGCAGGTGTTACCGAAGAAGAATTGCGGAAGGCAATTGAAGAATTACGTAAAGGAAACAAGGTAACAAGTCAGTCGGCTGAAGATACGTATGAAGCTTTAAGTAAATACGCCATCAACTTGAATGAACGGGCCCGTAGTGGTAAGCTGGATCCGGTAATCGGACGAGATGAAGAAATCCGGCGTGTACTTCAGATTCTGAGTCGTCGTACCAAGAATAACCCGATCCTGATTGGTGAACCGGGTGTTGGTAAGACTGCCATCGCAGAAGGACTGGCACACCGAATCATTCGAGGCGATGTTCCTGAAAACTTGAAATCAAAGCAGATCTATTCATTGGATATGGGTGCTTTGATTGCCGGAGCCAAATACAAAGGTGAGTTTGAGGAACGTTTGAAGGCTGTTGTAAACGAAGTGATGAAATCAGACGGTGAAATCATTCTGTTTATCGATGAAATCCATACGTTGGTGGGTGCCGGAAAAGGAGAAGGCGCTATGGATGCTGCCAATATCTTGAAACCGGCCTTAGCAAGAGGTGATTTGAGAGCTATCGGTGCTACTACCTTGGATGAATACCAGAAGTATTTTGAAAAGGATAAAGCCTTGGAACGTCGTTTCCAGATTGTCATGGTAGATGAACCGGATGAAGTGGATGCCATTTCTATCCTTCGTGGTTTGAAGGAGAAGTATGAAAACCACCATAAGGTTCGTATTAAAGATGACGCTATCATTGCTGCCGTTCAGTTGTCAACACGGTATATTACCGATCGTTTCTTGCCGGATAAAGCCATCGATTTGATGGATGAAGCTGCTGCCCGTCTGCGTATGCAGATGAACTCAGTGCCGGAAGCGTTGGATGAAGTATCTCGCCGTATCAAACAGTTGGAGATTGAGCGTGAAGCGATCAAACGTGAAGATGATAAGGATAAACTGGAACAGTTGAATAAGGAAATCGCAGACCTGAAAGATGAGGAAACCAAACAGAAGGCTCAGTGGGAAAGCGAAAAGTCATTAATCAACAAGATCCAGCAGGATAAGATTGATATCGAAAACTTGAAGTTTGAGGCTGAAAAAGCAGAACGTGAAGGCGATTATGGAAAAGTTGCCGAAATCCGCTACGGTAAGATCAAGGAAAAGGAAAACGATATCAAGGAAGTGCAGGAAAAACTGCATAGCATGCAAGGTGGTGCAGCTATGATCAAGGAGGAAGTCGACAGCGATGATATCGCAGAAGTCGTTTCTCGTTGGACCGGAATACCTGTCACCAAGATGATGCAGAGCGAAAAAGATAAGCTGTTACATCTGGAAGAGGAATTGCATAAGCGGGTAGTCGGACAGGATGAAGCTATTCATGCTATTGCGGATGCAGTTCGTCGGAGCCGTGCAGGCCTGCAAGATCCGAAACGACCGATCGGTTCTTTCATCTTCTTAGGTACGACGGGTGTAGGTAAAACAGAATTGGCTAAGGCGTTGGCTGATTATCTGTTTAATGACGAAAACATGATGACTCGTATTGATATGAGTGAATATCAGGAAAAGTTCAGTGCGACTCGTCTGATTGGTGCACCTCCGGGATACGTAGGATATGATGAAGGCGGTCAGTTGACAGAAGCTATTCGTCGTAAACCTTATTCGGTTGTCTTGTTTGATGAAATCGAAAAAGCTCATCCGGATGTATTCAATATCTTGTTGCAGGTATTGGATGATGGTCGACTGACGGATAACAAGGGCCGTACGGTCAACTTCAAGAATACCATTATTATTATGACAAGTAATATGGGTTCTTCCTTGATTCGGGAAAACTTTGAAAAGATAACCGATGCCAACCGGAATACGGTGGTTGAAGAGACTAAAAAACAGGTACTCGAATTGTTGAAGAAAACTATTCGTCCGGAATTCTTGAATCGTATTGACGAAATCATCATGTTCACACCGTTGAACGAAAAGGAAATTCGTGAAATAGTAGGTTTGCAGTTGAATGCGGTGAAGAAGATGGTTGAGAAGAACGGTATCGACTTGCAGTTTACAGATGCTGCTCTCGACTTTATCAGTCATGAAGGTTACGATCCGCAATTCGGTGCACGTCCTGTTAAACGAGTTATTCAGCGGTATGTCTTGAATGAGTTGTCAAAAGAGATCTTAAGTGGTCATGTTGACCGGTCTCGTCCAATTGTGATCGACCGCAATGGTGACGGACTTATCTTCAAGAATTAAAGCGTATATTCATGAAGTAAAATAGAAGCCTTGGTTGCTGCAAAGCAGCCAGGGCTTTTTTTGTGCCTTTCTTATTGCTGTTATGAAATTAAATACTATATTTGTCAATAGTTTAATCATTAAAGCTTTAAATTATGGGCGAGAATAAAGATTTTATCTATGACGAGGACGAATCCGTGAAATTTATACAGAATTATTTACCTCAGGAGTTAAAAGGCAAATTCAGCAATGATGATATAAATTATATTGTTGATGTGATTTATGAATACTACGAAAGTAAAGGCTGTATGGATGAAGACATTGACGATGATACAGAAATAGAAATCGATGAAGACGAACTGACGGCCTTTGTTGTCAAGAATGCGCTGAAAGATGGTGTAGGAAAGTTTACTCCAGAAGAAATCACCTTTATTGTGCAGGGAGAAATGGCCTATTGCGAGTCATTAGATATGTTTGAATAATAACTAATAAAAAACGGAACAAGATGAAAAGTGTGAAAGTGTTGTCAGCATTGCTTCTTTCTTTTGCATTGATTTTTTCAAGTTGTGGCACTTGGAATAATACGCAGAAAGGAGCTGCCATAGGTGTTGGTGGTGGAGCTGCCGTTGGTGCAGGTGTTGGTGCGTTGGCTGGTAATACGGCATTAGGCACAGTTATCGGTGCTGCAGTTGGTGGTACTGCCGGTGCCTTGATAGGAAAGAAAATGGATAAGCAGAAGAAGGAACTCGAAGCTACTTTGCCTGAGGAAACAACCGTAGAAACAATTAATGAAGGAGAAGCCTTGAAGGTGACATTCGATTCGGGTATTCTGTTTGCAACCAATTCAAGTACTTTGAGCGATGCTTCAAAGAGTGCATTGCGTAATCTGGCGACCAGTTTGAATCAGAATCCGGATACGGATATTAAGATTGTCGGCCATACGGATAATACAGGTAATGTTGATTATAATCAAACCTTGTCAGAAAAAAGAGCAAAAAGTGTGTTTGATTATTTGATGGTTGATCAAGGTGTCAGCAGCAAGCGCATGACGTATGAAGGAAAAGGTATTCACGAGCCAGTGGCTGATAATTCAACCGTCGAAGGCCGTGCGTTGAACCGTCGTGTTGAAATTCTGATTTTGCCAAGTCAGCAGATGATAGAGGATGCACAAAATGGTACTTTGAAATAATCTTGATTATATAGTGAATCTCCGATCCGCCTCTGTTTGTTTCTCGGTTTATGAAACGGGAGAAAGGGGCAGATCGGAGGTTTTTGTGTAAAGAAAAAGGAAATATTTAAAAGATAAAAACATTTGGAATCATATACCGGTTACTTTTATAAGACCTGGTAATTCCTGTTGAGAAAGTATCAGGTATTTCATCGGAAAGAAAAGCAAATGCATGTACAGTAAAGATGAACTAAAAAGTTTAAAGAAAGAGTTTTGGGAAAGTTTTGCTTCCTATTGTGAAGTTCAGCCTTATTTACGCCGGCGTCGTAAGATGTGGGTTTTATATAATACAAAAGTAAAAGGGGTTGAGTTGAAGTTTGATGCAACTCGGGATGGCGCTTTTGTCATATTGGAAGTTAACCATCGGCAGGAAGATCAGCGCCTGGAAATGTATGAGAAATTGACATGGTATAAAGATAATTTGGAAAAGGATTTTCCAGAAGGTCTGATTTGGGATATATGTTTTATTCGTGAAACCGGTCAACAGGTTGCTCGTATCTATACCAAAAAGACGGGTATAGATTTTCACAGACGTGAAGATTGGGGCGATTTTTTCTCATTCATGGCTAAACAAATGTATTTGTTGGAACGTAATTTCATGAAGATTGCAGAATATATACGTGAATAGGAGATGGTGGCATGAGATGGATAGGAAATATATTTTTGGCGCTTATAATGATGTCGTGCCAATCAGGTGACGATGTCTTGAATGTATTGGCTGAATCGGGAGTGAGTAAAGAGCTGGCAGCGTTCCGATCAGAAAAATATTTGAATGTTTCATATAATTTGTCGTTTCATATACCTGAAAATAAGGAGGAACCTGTTACGGGAGTGGCCAATATTTTATGGGATCAAGGAGAAAAGTTACCTTTGATTATTGACTTTCGTGGCGATTCTTCTCAAATCATTTCCGTGATGCTAAACCGGGAACCTGTTGATTACAGCGTAAAGAACGAACATATCATTGTGCCCTCATCCAGTTCCTGGTCCGGGAAAAATATGGTTTCGATAGTGTTTCGTTCCTCTGATCAGTCGTTGAACCGAAGAGATGAATTTTTATATACATTGCTGGTTCCTGATCGTGCGCGGACATTATTCCCTTGTTTCGACCAACCTGATATTAAAGCTCATTATTCGTTGGAATTAACTGTTCCTGAATCATGGAGAGCTGTTGCCAATGGTAAAATTGAAAAGATAGATTCGTTGTCTCACCCGGGGAAACATATCATAACATTTCAGGAAACTGAGCCGTTGCCTACCTATTTATTCTCATTTGTTGCCGGGAAGCTTGAGAAAGAAACTTTCTCCAGAGGAAATCGGGATATCTCAATTTATCATAGAGAAACTGATCCTACCCGCCAGAAGCAATGTCCGGAGATAGCCCGTCAGGTATTGGATGCATTAGACTGGATGGAAGCGTATACAGGTGTTCCTTATCCGTTTGCCAAATATGATCTGGTCATTCTTCCGGGATTCCAGTATGGAGGCATGGAACATACGGGAGCGACTTTATATAATGATCAAAGCATGTTCCTGAATGAGGAGCCAACATTAGATGAACAATTGAGGCGGAGTACTTTGATTGCCCACGAAACGGCTCATATGTGGTTTGGTGATTATGTTACGATGCAATGGTTTAATGATGTTTGGACGAAAGAAGTCTTTGCCAATTATTTTGCCGCAAGGATGGTAGAACCTGTTTATCCAACCATAAATCATCGGTTAAATTTTATTCGTAGTTATATACCGGCAGCTTATGCGGAAGACCGGACTGACGGAGCAACTCCAATTCAACAAGATTTGGATAATTTGAGAAATGCAGGTCTGGTATATAGCAATATTGTATATGATAAATCTCCGGTAGTTCTGGAAATGCTGATTCAGCGGATGGGAGCTGACGCTTTCCAGAAAGGAATTCATGACTATTTGATGACTTATGGTTATGCTAATGCAACTTGGGATCAGTTAATTGCCATATTAAGCAAATACACTGAACGGGATCTGATTCATTGGAGCCAGGTCTGGGTGAAAGAACCGGGAATGCCAGTCTTGCAAGCTTATGTAAGTGGTGACAGTCTGCATGTGGAAGAATCAGATCCAAGGGATAGGGGATTTGTTTGGCCCCAGCAGTTGAAGTATCGCATCTGTGAAGAAGGTACAACAGAAGATGTGATGTTGGAAATAGGAGATACAGATCGCATTCAGTCGGTTAAGTTAACGCATACATATGAAAAGCCGTCGATTCTGCCGAATATTGACGGACGGGGATATGGTTATTTCCGTCTTGGAAGCACAGATAGCGAAGCTGCATTTGCCTGTTTAGATACAACAAATGATGATGTATTGAAAGGTTCTTTGCTTATTACCTTATATGAAAATTTACAGCAAGGAACTTTGGATGCAGATTATTATCTGAAATCTCTGTTGACTTATCTTAAACAAGAAAAGAACGATTTGTTGTATTCTTCAGCATTAGGATACGTAGGAAATGCGACTCATTTTCTTTCAGAAACTCCTTCTTGGCTCGAAACCGGTTTGTGGCAACTGGTAGCTGAAGGGAAAACTCAGGGACGTCGCTTACAGGCTTTCCGCCAATTTATGAATCTGGCAGAATCAAAGGAGGCGACAGACCGTCTGTATCTTTTATGGAAGAACAAAGATAAAAGATCCGGTTTTCCTTTAAGCGAACGTGATGAAATCAACCTGTCATATCAGCTGGCAATCCGTTTGCCAGAAAAGGCTGATGAAATTGTGGAAGAGCAGTTAAAGCGTATCTCGAATCCGGACAGACAGGCAGAATACCGTTTTATCTCTCCGTCGGTTTCACCTCGAAAGGAAGTTCGTGACAGTGTATTTGACGCATTGCTTATCGCAGATAACCGACGGATTGAGCCGTGGGCTTCTACTGCCTTGTCATTATTGAACCACCGGTTAAGAGAAAAAGAGTCGGTAGAATACATCCGTCCGGCTTTGGACGTATTGCAAGAAGTACAACGGACAGGCGATATCTTTTTTCCGACGTCTTGGTTACGATCTTTGTTAGGTGGCCATTCATCCCTTCAGGCCAGGGATGAGGTTGAAGCCTTTTATGCGGAATATCCGGATTATCCTGAGATGTTGTTGAATAAAGTACGTCAGCAGGCAGATCATTTATATAGACAACACCCAAATGAATAAAGAGATATTATATGTCAGATCAAGATAAGATATCAGAGGCTCTTCAGAGATTAGGCATTGCATCGCTGAATGATATGCAACGGTCGGTGTTGGAGGCCGGTACAAAAAAAGACATGGTTTTGCTCAGTCCGACCGGATCGGGTAAGACCTTGGCCTTTTTGCTGCCATTATTACCGATATTAACACCAGAAGAGAAAACGCAAGTGATGGTGATTGCTCCTTCCCGGGAACTGGCCTTGCAGATAGAATCTGTGTTCCGTTCGTTGGGAACAGGACTAAAAGTAACCTGCTGTTATGGCGGGCATCCTTTTCTGGTAGAGAAACGGAGTCTGGAGCATCCGCCTGTATTATTAGTAGGAACACCGGGACGTATTCTGGATCATATAGAGAAAGGAAATCTGTCTTTACAGTCGGTCCATACGGTTATTTTGGATGAGTTCGACAAATCGTTGGAGTTGAAGTTTGTTCCAGAGATGAAAAAGATCATAGCTCGTTTGCCACAGGTAAAACGTAAGGTCCTGACTTCGGCGACGGAAGCGATCGAAATACCGGAATTTATCCATTTGCATCAACCGATACGGATTTCTTATCTGACTGCTACGAAATCATTGAAAGGTCTGAAATTATATCAGGTACGGTCTCCTCAGAAGGACAAACTGATGTGTTTGTATGGTCTGTTGGGAGAATTGGATGGAGAATCAGCTTTAGTATTCTGTAATCATCGGGAGTCTGTTGAGCGGGTAGGACAATTTCTGGCCCAAAAACAAGTAGACTGTGTATGCTTCCATGGTGGAATGGAACAGTCAGATCGCGAACAGCGGTTGGCTCTTTTCCGTAATCGGACTGCCACTGTCTTGATATCAACGGATTTGGCAGCCCGGGGATTGGATATCCCGGAAGTGAAGCATGTGATCCATTATCATCTGCCACTGAATGAAGAGGCTTTTGTGCATCGTAACGGGCGAACAGCGCGTATGCATGCCGAAGGTGCCGCTTATTTGTTATTGAATGAAGCCGAAACTGTGCCGGAATATGTTTCTCCGGAACCGGAAGAGTTCTTTTTACCCGAAAAGCCCCGTCGGCCAAAGGCTTCTGAATGGACTACACTGACCATTCATCGGGGAAAACGGGATAAGTTAAGCAAGAAAGACATTGCCGGTTTCTTGTATCAGAAAGGACAGATTAACCGAGAAGACGTGGGTGTGATCGAAGTCTTTGAATCATGCGCATTGGTCGCTGTCAAGAAAAATTGTAAAAAGGAATTACTTTCCCGGATTCGGGAAGAGAAAATAAAGAATATCAAAGCTAAATTTTCATAAGATGATTCATCGGATATTGATTAAACAGGCAGAATTGAACCAACAAAAGGTTGACATTCTGATAGAAAAGAATCTGATCAGCCAAATTGGTAAAGACCTGGTTGCAGAGGATGCTGAAGTGATTGATGCGAAGGGCATGGCTGTTATTCCCGGATTAGTAAACGGACATACGCATGCTGCTATGACCCTGTTCAGAGGGTTTGCTGATGATATGAAGTTAATGCCTTGGCTGGAACAGAAAATTTGGCCCAACGAAGCGAAGATGACACGCGAGGACGTGTATTGGGGCGCCAAATTGGCTTGCTTGGAAATGATTAAGTCCGGAACAACTACATTTCTGGATATGTATCAGAAATTCCGGGGAACAGCGGATGCCGTTGAAGAAATGGGAATCCGAGGATATTTATCGGCGGTTTGTTTTGACCGTTTTGATCCAGCGCTCACCGAGAAAGGCAAAAAAGAATGTGAGAAGTTATATTCGGTTGTAGATGAATATGGTCCGAGAATTCAGTATGCATTAGGTCCTCATGCAATTTATACGGTTTCAGGAGAGCTGCTGCAATGGATTCATGCGTTTGCCAACGATCATAGATGTTTAATACATTTGCACTTGGCGGAAACAGAAGAAGAGGTGAACAATTCTATTCGTCAGTTTGGCTTTTCACCGGTTCGTTATCTGTATAAGCTTGGCGTATTATCACCGCGTTTGATTATAGCGCATGGTGTATATGTTGATAAAGACGAAATCCGTATGCTGTCTGATTATGGAGTGAAGGTTGTTCATAATCCGGCCTCAAATATGAAGCTGGCTTCGGGTATCTGCTTTCAGTTTGCTGAAATGAAAGAGGCCGGTGTAAAAGTAGGACTTGGTACGGACGGCTGTTCATCCAGCAATAATCTGGATATGATCGAAGCCATGAAACTGGCTGCTTTGTTGGGAAAAGCCTGGCGGAAAGATCCGGAAGTATTGACTGCGTCAGAAATGCTGGAAGCAGCTACTTGTACGGGAGCAGACATTTTAGGTTTGAAAGCTGGCCGGATTGAAGCGGGATATCTGGCAGATCTCTGTTTGATCGACTTGCAGAGTCCGGCATTTACCCCGAATTTCAACTTTGTTTCCAATTTGGTGTATGCAGCCAATGGAAGTTGTGTTGATACGGTTATCTGCAATGGTAAAGTATTGATGCGTCATAAGCAAGTACCAGGTGAAGCAGAAATATTGGAACAGGCAGCTCGGTGCGCCTATAATTTAGTAAAACGATAAGAAGATATAGATATGAAAGAAACAAGAGATTTGTATGCTGAAACAGCGTCTTTCTTAGCCGCTTGTATATCCGGCAAGCCGGAAACAGCCGTAATTTTAGGTAGTGGATTAGGCTCATTGGCTGATGCCATCGAAGAGCCTACAATAATTCCCTATCACCAGATTCCGCATTTTATGCGTTCAACAGCTTCGGGTCATAAAGGGAATTTTATCTGTGGCAAGTTAGGTGGTAAATCAATATTGGCCATGCAGGGACGTTTCCACTATTATGAAGGTTATACGATGGAACAAGTGACGTTTCCTATCCGCGTAATGAAACTTTTAGGAATCAAGAACCTCTTTGTCTCAAATGCGGCCGGAGGAATCAACACGAGTTTCAAGGTTGGTGATCTGATGATTATTCGTGATCACATCAATATGATGCCCAATCCGTTAATTGGTCCTAACAAAGAGGAATTTGGTACGCGTTTCCCGGATATGACACGGGCATACGACCGGGAGTTTATCCGTCTGATGGAAGAAATTGCCGCAGAGAAACAGATCGCATTAAAGAAAGGTGTTTATGTTGGTCTGACAGGTCCGTCGTATGAAACACCTGCCGAATATGCTTTCTATGGAAAAGCCGGTGGCGATGCTATTGGTATGAGTACTGTTCCTGAAGTCATCGTGGCGCGTCATTGTGGTATCCGGGTGTTTGGAATGTCGGTCATTACCAATGAAGGTTATCATTTTGCCGATGATTTTGTGAACGATGCTAATGATGTGATTGAGGCTGCCAATCGGGCTGCTGAACGAATGACAACTTTGTTCTCCGAACTAATTGCTCGTATCTGATCGTATTGAGGGTTCAATACATTTGTTTCCGGTAATCAATCGTGCAACAGCCCGGGCTGTGCTGTGAGAGAATATCTTTACATATTATTATATAATAAAAGAGAGAACTGCCATGAATCGATATTTGTTTTGTCTGCTTACTTTGTTAAGCTATCTGAGTCTGATAAGTTGTTCTTTTTCCGATTCAACAAAGGAAACAATAACTTATAACCCGTATGTGGAGGCATTTACTTCCGGCTTGGTGTCACGGTATGTGACACCAACATTGGTTCTGCAGGAGGAAATTCCGGCAGAGATGCAAGCCGAGGGCAAATGGAAAGAACATGTACAGCTGAATCCTAAGGCTGAAGGCACGTTTGTACTGGAAGAAGGGCGGATTGTGAAGTTCAAACCCGCCGGCTGTCTGGAACGAGATACACGTTATACGTTGTCTGTCGATCTTGCGGCTTGGAAATCGATTCCGGAAAAGATGTATCAGCATTTCTCCGCTTCGTTTCATACAAAAGCCCTTGAAGTAAAGGCTTATCTTTCCTCTTTAGACATAAATCCTTCGAATAGCGGGAATTATAATCTGACTTACCTTGTCCTGACTTCCGATCGGGAATTGCCTGCAACTGTAGAACAATTAGTCGGTCCATCATCCGACCCGAAAGGTGTCTGGCAGCATGGATCAGATGGTAAGAAGCATGTGTTGACGCTTGAGAACATTGTGCCGGGAAGTGAAGATGTCTGCCTTTCCGTGTTGCCCAACAAATGGAATGTTGCAGAAAAAACGTTGGTTTGTACGTCTGTCCCGGCTAAAGATGACTTCTCGGTGTTTGATATCCAGTATGTCCGGACTCCGGAACGATATGTGGAAGTGACTTTTACACAGGCGTTGAAGAAAGATCAGGTATTAGATGGCCTGGCTTATATCGAAGATAATGTTTCCAAATTGGTATCAGTAGAAGGAAACAAGTTGCGTTTGTATCCGGATCAGAATCGAAGTGGAGACTTGAAGGTCGTCTTAAAGAAGGAGATTCAGGCTCTATCGGGTACTTTATTGGCGAAAGATGAGATACAGGTAATCCGGGAAAATGATGGATGTCCGGATGTCCGGTTTATAGGTGATGGTGTGATCATTCCTCAGTCCGATAAGTTGCATGTTCCATTCCGGGCAATTGCGCTGAAAGGTGTTGTTGTCAGAGTAGTGAAAATTGGTGAACAGAATATCGGGCAATTTCTCCAGACGAATGAACTGGATGGCACGGCAGAACTGATGCGTCTGGGTCGGCTGATTACCCGTCAGGTTATATTCTTCGACGAACATAATTACGATCTGACTCGTTGGAACACATTTGCCCTTGATCTGAAGCAACTCATTGATCCGGAACCGGGAGCTATCTATCGGGTCATCTTATCGTTTGATGAAAGTCTTTCTGCGTATGAGTGTCCTCAGTTGGAAGCCAAGACGAAAGAACAGATTCTGGCTGAGAACGAAATGGCGTTTCGTGAAGAACTGAACCAGTTTGATGATGGTGGCTGGTATTATCAGGAAAGTCTGAATACAGACTGGGAAACCTATAAGTATGCCGAGCGAAATGATCCGTGCTCTCCGTCCTATTATTTTAATCGTTCTGCCGGGAAGAATATATTGGTCTCCAATATAGGACTGATGGCGATGGCTGGAACTGACGGGAAGATGGTTGCGCTGGCACATCATCTGCAAACAACGGAACCGATGAGCGGCGTGCGGATCGGAGCCTACAACTATCAGAAAGAGTTATTGGCTGAAGGAACTACTGACAATGATGGACGTGTAATCTTTGATTGCCGGAAAGCCGGTGGACGTCCTTACTATCTGTTGGCTTCTGAGGGAAAAGAACGCTCCTATCTGAGAGTGAATGATGTATCTAGTCTCTCTTTGAGTTCATTTGATGTTGATGGAGAAGTCGTACAGAAAGGTATCAAAGGGTTCATCTATGGAGAAAGAGGCGTTTGGCGTCCGGGTGATACCATTCATATAGGATTCATGCTGTTCGACCGTATCAAGATGTTACCGCCACATCATCCGGTGAAACTGTCGTTATTCAATCCATTGGGACAAGTTTATCAGCAGAAGGTCAGTACACAAGGCAGTGATGGATTGTATGTTTTCCATATTCCGACCGAAGCATCGGTTCCAACAGGAGCCTGGAATGTAAAAGTTGAGGTAGGAGGCGTGTCGTTTGATAAGCGTCTTCGTGTGGAAAGCATCAAACCGAATCGCCTGAAAATCCGGTTGGATGTTCCGGATTTATTGCTTCGGGAACAGGAGGTTTCTATTCCGTTGCATGCCGAATGGCTACAAGGGGCAAAAGCACGTAACTTGAAATATGATGTGAAAGGGACATTCGTTTCTACCGGAACTTCATTCAAGAATTATCCGGATTATACGTTTGATAATCCGACGGTGTCATTTAATAGTGAAGAAAGTCAGCTGATTTCCGGAACTACAAATGGTGAAGGTGATGCTTCTGTGAGGATAAGGCTGAATGTGGGAGCAACAGCACCTGGAATGTTGTTGGGTAGTTTTACGACGAAAGTTTATGAAGAATCCGGCGATTTCAGTATCGATGCGGTTCGTTTGTTGTATTCTCCTTATCAGCGTTATGTCGGTATTCATTCTCCACAGACGGACCGGCAACCGTTAAGTACGGATCAGGATCATACTTTCCAGCTCGTATCTGTCGATTATAACGGTACGCCGATAGCTGGTTCAGAATTGGATATTTCGGTATATAAATTGGATTGGTATTGGTGGTGGAGTGCCGACCAGAGTACATTGGCCAATTTTACCTCGAGCAGTTATTATAAACCGGTGAAACAGGAAAAGCTGACTACCGATGAAACAGGAAAAGCATCCTTAGCCCTTTCGTTCGATGAAAAGAATTGGGGAACTTATCTCATCCTGGCAAAAGATCGGAAGAGCGGACATACAACTGGGGTGGTTAGTTATTTCGACTGGCCTAATGTGAATAGGGAGCGAGATTTTTCGACTACAGATGCAGCTTCCATATTGGAATTCAAGTTAGACAAGGACAGTTATGTCCCAGGTGAGGATATTCGGGTTACGATTCCTTCTTCTGCCAGGAGCCGTGCTGTTGTCAGTGTGCAGACCGGTTCAACCGTATTGCTGGTAAAAGAGTTTGAGTGTGAAGCAAATCAGACGACTTTTACCATTCGGGCAACTGAAGAGATGCAGCCGAATGCTTATTTGTTCGTTTCATTGTTACAACCGCATGGCGCAACGGTGAATGATATGCCTATCCGGATGTTCGGTGTCGTTCCGTTTACCGTAATTTCAGAAGAGAGTCATTTGCATCCTCAGCTGACAACGGCTAAAGAATGGAAACCGGAAAGTACGTGTCAGGTGACAGTCTCGGAACAGAAAGGCCGGGCGATGTCTTATACCTTAGCGGTTGTAGATGAAGGTTTGTTGGATTTGACCCGTTTCCAGACGCCTGATCCGTGGAAGACTTTCTATGCTCGCGAAGCTTTAGGTGTAGAGACCTGGGATTTGTATAATTATGTGCTGGGTGCTTATGGTGGACGGATCGAACAATTGTTCAGTATTGGTGGTGATGATGCCTTGAACAAGGGTCCGAAAGCTGTCGTGAACCGTTTTGCTCCGGTTGTTAAGTTCATAGGTCCATTCCAATTGAAGAAAGGCGAACGGAAAACGCATCAGATTGATATTCCTAATTACAATGGTCGTGTTCGGGTGATGGTGGTTGCTACGAACGGTGCCTCATTTGGTCATACGGAACAAAGTATCATGGTCCGTAAGCCGGTTATGTTATTAGGTACGTTACCACGGGTTGTGGGAACGAATGAAGAAATCGTCATTCCGGCTACGGTTTTTGCTACGGAAGATAACGTAGGAAACGTAACGGTATCACTGCAATGTTCTGCTGCTGTCGAAATAGTGGGTAATGCCACGCAAACGCTTCATTTCACGAAGAAAGATGACAAAACGGTTTCTTTCCGGATCAAAGTGAAGAATCCGGTGGACAAGATCCGGATTACCATGAAGGCGGAAGGGAAAGGTGAAGTATCGACCTATGCCGCTGACTTGGCTGTGCGGACGGTTACTACGGTACAAAGAAAAGGCTGGGAGGCCGTTATTAAGCCGGGTGAAACCTGGAAGCAGCCGGTTCAGCTAAGCGGAATGAATGGAAGCAACCGCCTGTTGTTGGATGTCTCGTCTATTCAGCCTCTCAATTTATCTGCCCGGTTAAGCGAGCTGACAGACTATCCGCATGCTTGTCTGGAACAACTGGTTTCGAAAGCGTTCCCGCAGTTGTATCTGTCAGATGTATCGGAACAGACAGTCGATCAGGTAATGGAAGCTGAACAGCAGGTGAAACAAATCATCAGCCGGTTGCGCTCGTATCAGTTGCCGACGGGCTCCTTTGCTTATTGGCCCGGACAGAGCAACTCGAATGCGTGGGGAAGTATTTATGCCCTGCATTTCCTGTTGATGGCTGAAGGAAAAGGATATGCAGTTCCGGCTACCTTGAAGCTGCAGGCTTTGGCTGATTTGCAGAAGATGGCGTCGGGATGGAAACCGGTCGCAATGGGTTATCAGCAGGAAGCCGAGATGTTGACACAGGCGTATCGGCTGTATGTCTTGGCCTTAGCGAATAAAGCAGATATGGGAGCCATGAACCGCCTTCGTGCGCAGCAGCAATTGCCTGTCGCAGCTCAGTGGATGTTGTCGGCTTCGTATGCTGTGGTCGGACGCTCTGACGTAGCCAAGACCTTGGTGGAGAAGACAACTGAGAATACAACCTCTTCGCTGGTATATGATGAGACGTTTGGTTCGGCCTTCCGGAATGAAGCCATACGGCTGGTTGCTCTTTGTCTGGTGAAAGAGAATGAGGAAGCGACTACGCTGGTTACTCGTCTGGCCAAGAAACTTGCTTCGGATGATTGGCTGAGTACGCAGGAGACGGCTTTCGCTTTGGTGGCATTGGCGGGCTATTATCAGCAGTATCCTACGAAGACCGGAAGAATGCAGTTCACTTATCAGTATGCAGACCAGCAGGAAACGGTTCGGACAGAGAAGTCTGTCTGGTCAGATAGGTTGTTGGAGGGTGCGGATTCTTCTTCCTCCGATCTTGTGATCAAGAATGAAGGGGAAACGGCATTGTATGTCCAGGCAGAGTCGTTGGCCGAGATTCCACAGCAGGATGTGAAAGAGTCGCAGCGCAAACTCAAGCTGTCTGTCACGTACCAGACAACCGATGGCCGGCCTTTGGATATCGCTTCCTTGGAACAGGGAACGAATTTCACTGCGCAGGTACTGATCCAGAACCCGACGGCTTTGCCTTTGCGGAATCTGGTATTGACAGAAATCTTCCCGTCAGGTTGGGAAATCCTGAATACACGCTTTATGCCGACGGCTGTTTCTTCAGCAAACAGCAATGTCAGTTATCAGGATATTCGTGATGATCGGGTATGCAGCTATGTCGATTATCTGGCTCCGGGTAGTCATGTGCTGGTTCGCGTGAACCTTTGTGCTGTATATCCGGGTAAATTCTATCTGCCGCCAGTGAGTTGCGAGGCGATGTACGACCGGCAGATTTCCGCGAACACGGCAAGTGGAATGGTGGAAGTGAAATAAATAGATGGATGATAAGCAGGAAAGGCTTGGGGAATAATCTTCTTCAGGCCTTTTCTCGTTTTCGGAAGAAATACTCAAATATAGGTATTGCCATTTCTCCTGTTTTCTGTATTTTTGCAGATCCAAAAAGATTTGATCATTGAAAGCACGATTGCAGACATATCTCCGATGGATTCTCCCGATTATCTTCATCTTGTATTTGGGAGAAATCGTCTCATTCACACACGTTCATATTGTGAACGGTGTTACGATCGTGCACGCTCACCCTTCTCAAGACAAGGACGGACAGCATAAGCATTCTTTACAGGAATTGCAGCTGTTTCATGCTCTTTCTACGATTACTGTAGAAGACGGAGCCGTTACCGTTCTCTCTCTGTTCGATTTCATTCCTTCTTTCTTGCAGGAAATTGAATCGCAGGTTTTCGGGCTCTTGAGAAAGGTTTGTTTTATTCCTTATCATCTGCGGGCTCCTCCGGTTCTGATTTCATTCATTTAATCCAAAGGGCAGGATAGTTTTCCGGGCCCTGAATCATTATGGCTTCTTCTATCGAAAGGAGAGGGCATGCCCAATTTATTATCCTAAAAGAATTGAAATCATGCAAAGAATATTTTTAGTATGGTTCAGCCTGTGCTGTATCTTGTTTGTTGCCAGAGCTGAACACGAGGGAGTGAATTTGAATCCGTCTGATGCCAATATCTTCGGACACGTAGTAGATAAAAAAACAGGAGAGCATATCTCTTATATCAATATTTTCCTGGAGGGAACGACAATCGGAACGGTTACCGATGCTACCGGACATTACACATTGACCAACTTGCCGGAAGGAGAGTTTCAGCTGGTACTGAAATCAATCGGGTATCAGACGGTCAAGAAGAAGGTGGTCCTCAAGAAGGGGAAAACCTTGGAAGTGAATTTTGAGGCTGAGGAAGATGCCGTTTCCCTGGATGGCGTCGTCGTGTCGGCCAACCGCAATGAGACAACACGCCGGATGGCACCGTCGCTGGTGAATGTCTTGGATTCGAAAGTGTTTGAATCGTCCAACGCGGTGTCGTTGGCCGAAGGACTGAATTTCCAGCCGGGCGTGCGGGTCGAGAATAACTGCCAGAACTGTGGTTTCCAGCAGGTGCGTATCAACGGACTGGACGGACCTTATACGCAGATATTGGTAGACAGCCGTCCTATCTTCAGCGCATTGACTGGCGTGTATGGATTGGAACAGATTCCGGCCAATATGATCGAACGGGTGGAAGTGATGCGCGGTGGCGGCTCGGCCCTGTTCGGCTCGTCGGCCATTGCGGGAACCATCAATATTATTACCAAAGAGCCTTTACGTAATTCGGCCCAGGTGTCTCATTCGCTGACCATGGTTGGTGGAAGCAGTGCCGACAATAACACCACGGTGAATGCCTCGTTGGTAACCGACGATCAGAAAGCGGGTATTTATATCTTCGGTCAGAGCCGTATCCGTGATCCGTATGACCATGACGGCGACGGTTATTCGGAATTGGGAAAAATCCGTGCGAAGACCATCGGTTTCCGTTCGTACCTGAAGACAAGTAATTATTCGAAACTGACGTTGGAGTATCATGGCATCCATGAATTCCGCCGGGGCGGAAACTCGTTCAACAAGCCTCCTCACGAAGCGGATATTGCCGAGCAGACCGATCATGACATCAACGGTGGCGGATTGAAGTATGATTTGTTCTCGAAAGACTATAAGCATCGTTTCGGAGCCTATGCGTCGGCACAGCATACCAAGCGCGAGAGTTATTATGGAGCCGGAAAGGACCCGAATGCTTATGGCTCGACCACGGATATGACGGCCATCGTCGGCTCGCAATATAGCTATTCGTTCGACCGCTGCCTGTTCATGCCGGCCGAACTGACTACCGGATTGGAGTATAACTTCGACAATCTGCACGACTTGATGCTCGGTCATGACCGCGAGGTGAAGCAGACGACACATATCGAGAGTGTGTTCTTGCAGAATGAATGGAAGAACAAACGGTGGAGTTTCCTGATCGGTGGCCGTCTGGATAAGCACAACCTGATCAATCACGTCATCTTCAGTCCGCGGGCCAATGTGCGTTATAACCCGACCGACAATATCAATATCCGCCTGGCTTACTCAAGCGGTTTCCGGGCTCCGCAGGCATTCGACGAAGATTTGCATATCGAGGCGGTGGGCGGTACGGTTTCGAAGATTGAACTGTCCGACAATTTGAAGGAAGAGCGTTCCAACAGCCTGAGTGCGTCGGTCGATTACTACCATCGCTTCGGTCCGGTACAGGTGAACTTCCTGGTGGAAGGATTCTATACCGACTTGAAGGATGTGTTTGATCTGAAGAAGACGGGCCTCGACGAGCATGGCGATATCGTGATGGTGCGTTATAATGCTTCCGGCGCACGGGTGATGGGATTGAACCTGGAAGGAAAGATGGCCTACTCGTGGATGCAGATTCAGGCAGGAGCCACCTTGCAGCGGAGCCGCTATAAGGAAGCCATGCAGTGGAGCGACGATGTGACTCCGCAGAAAAAGATGTACCGCACACCCGATTTGTATGGTTACCTGACATCCACCTTTACGCCGGTGAAGCGTCTGTCGCTTGCCCTGACGGGAACGTATACGGGCAGCATGCTGGTGCAGCACAACCTGCGGGAAGGATACAATATCCCGGATAAGGATGTGACGACGCCCGATTTCTTCGACCTGAACCTGAAGGTGGGCTATGATATTCCGTTGTTTAAGACCGTAACCCTGCAGGTGAATGCCGGCGTGAAAAATATCTTCAATGCCTATCAGAATGATTTCGATCAGGGCGAGAAACGCGATGCGGGTTATATATATGGTCCCGGCATGCCGCGGAGTTATTTCGTAGGCTGTAAGATTTCTTATTGAGAGAAAAGAAACGAGTAGTAATATAAGATGAATTCCGCTGAGCCTCATCGGTTTTTTCCTCGAGCAGCCAAGTTACCGCTGAGGCTCACCGGAATTTTAGAAATATTCCATCACTTCGCGTATCCCGGTTATTGTTGAGGAGCGGGAGTCGGAATGGCACCGAGCTGTTGCAACATCGTGAAGATATCGGGCAACCCGTGTTCCCGAATAATCTTGCCGTCTTTCAGCTGATAAATATTCATTGCTGTTACTTTGACAGCCTTTCCTGTTGCCGGTATTCCCATGAAAGGTTGTGTTTGTGTCCCGCTCATCGTAAAACGGATCATCACTTTGTCTCCTTCCGCAATGAATTCCTCCGCTTTCCATTGTACATCCGGCATGGCTCCGCGCATCATGTCGAGAACGGCAATATAGCCATTGAATCCGTGCAGGGGCTCAGGCGAAGTCGGAGCATAAAATATCACGTCGGGCGAGATGATGGCTTCTCCGATACTCTTGTCGCCTGTATTGATGAAGCGAATAAACTGTTCCATTACCTGTTTGTTCGCGTCGGTTACTGATGGCATAGTCATTACTTTTGTCATTTTTCTTTGGTTATTTTACTGATTAAATGAAATTTCTTTGCGGAAAAACTTTGCCGGCAGCTATTCTGCTCCGGTCTGATTACAGAGTATCACCAAGTGCAACAGGCTGTAAGAGGCAATGTTATTCACGCATATAATACTGCAAAGTTAGCTTTTACAAAGCTATCCAACAATACGTTATATTTTTATCCCATAGTAACCTATTTCTCGCTTTTGTACAAAACCAGTCTGTTAGCAATATGTTAAGAAATATAATTTTTAGTAGGCTGCATTATATAACGGATATCATGACTAACTTTGCGATAAAAGTAACTTTTGATTTGTAAGAGATGCTAAGAAAGGAAGAGAGAAACTCAATCATTGAAATATGCCCGGTTCGTAATGTGATCGCACGTTTTGGCAATAAATGGGCCTTATTGGTAGTGTTGGTTTTAAGCGAACACGAAAAGGTTCGTTTTAGCGAATTATGCCGGTTGATACCGGATATTTCGTCACGTGTTTTGTCGGGTACATTAAAGACACTGGAAGCAGACGGCCTTGTTTCACGTACAACTTATCCTGTTGTTCCTCCGAAAGTCGAATACCAACTGACGGAAATGGGGCGCACGCTGGTTCCTCTTATTGTTCAGCTAACGGAGTGGGCACAGACCAATATGAAAAAGATAGTAGCACACCGGAAAGAGTTCGAAGCGGAAGATGAAGGATAATTCCGTCTTCCTCTCTTCCCTTTGGCACAAAATCAAGGGCTATGTCTGTTCATAACCCGGTATTTGGCATATTCGAAAGTTTCTTTCATCAGAAAGTTCTTTCCTGATATTTCGCCTCCGTTGATCATGTTCCCATATTTCCGCCTGGAGAATCTTGTCGGTCCGACTCCTTCTTCTTCACCGATTTCTACTCTATATCAGCAAATACCAGCTGAAAAGTGCACTTCCGGAAGTGCAGACTAAGGAACAAAAGAAAGCAGACTTAATCAACAGAATGAATGGGATTTTGAGTATTTCAAAATTTTCTCGCGCGCGTAAGACAACTACTAATAATAAGAAGAATTTTCTTTCCTTTCCTCTACTTTCCTTTTCTTTTCTTTTCTTTGTGGAGTTTTTTCTGAAATAACTGGGGGTTTTTCGGTCTATAATGGGATTAAGATATACAATAAGTCTTTTTATAATCCATTGTAGCTATTTACTTTAACCGTAAAATCTAGCTTTGGATAGAAATGGCTATCAAAATTAGTGTGTTTCGTAAATCTTTGTTAAAGAGATCAACTTCCACCATAAAGTCTATCATTTCAAGGATGGTTTTGTCTCGTTTATGGAACTAATTTCTGAGATTTTAGCGCAGCGACCGAGGCTGTAGCCTCCGCAGTGTGAAACTTGATTTCTTTGGCTCTTTCTGGGGTAAGCTAGGGAAATGGATATAGTTTTGATCACCAGTGTATTATATGTCGATCAAGACGGATGGAAAAACAAAATAGGCTTCTTCAAAATTTCATGCCTACCTTTTCATCAAAAGACGCCGGCTTTTACCTAAAAGACGCCGGGAAATTATCAAAACACGCCGGATATTCACAAGCTTACTTTTTTCACGCGTGTGCAACGGTATGGCAAACCTGAAAACTTCATTTTCGTTTGTCTCTGCGCCCGGCATTCACTATCTTTGCGCGATTTTTTAAGGTAAGAAGATAACAATGGATGCAATCGTGACACAGATGATTATCCTGTTTATTCTGGTAATCGTCGGTTATTATCTGAGTAAGAAGAAGATGATGGATGCGGATTTCGACCGCAAACTTTCGAGAGTTGTTATTAACGTGACGTGTCCCAGCCTGATCCTTTCGTCGGTGATGGGCGACACGCTCCCCGACAAGGAGCTGATTCTTCCCCTGCTTGTGGTGGGCTTTTTCACTTATGTTATTCTGATTGGGGCCGGATTCCTGCTCCCGCGTTACTTACCCGTCAAACCGTCGGAACGGGGTATCTACAGTTTCATGCTGGCTTTTGGCAATGTGGGTTTCATCGGTTATCCGATCGTGGCTTCCATCTTCGGAGCCAGTGCGGTGTTCTACGCCAGCATCCTCAACTTTCCCAGTACGCTGCTGATCTTCGTGTTCGGAACCTTGTTCATTTCTGGAGGCGAGGGCAAGATGCGCTTCGACTGGAGCACGCTTTATTGTCCGCCCATGATAGCGTCATATCTGTCCATTCTGATTGTAGTGACAGGCTGGGTTCCGCCCCGTGTCATCAGTACTCCGTTTATCCTGCTCGGAAACGTCACCGTGCCGGCTGCTCTGCTGATTATCGGTTCGTCGATTGCCCAGGTTCCCATCCGCCGGATGTTCGGCAATGTGGCCATCTATCTGATGTCGGCTTTGCGCCTGATACTGATTCCGCTGGTTATACTTTATCTCTCAAGGCTTTGTCAGGTCGACGAGGCTATTGCCAATATCAATGTTGTACTGGCAGCCATGCCGGTGGCTTCGTATGGCACCCTGTTCTGCATCCAATATCAGCGGGGTGAGATCATCATGGCAGAAGGCACTTTCCTGACCACCTTGCTCTCGGTGCTGAGTATTCCGTTGCTGACGGCGTTTCTGTAGATTTATTTCAGTAAAGCCGCAAATACTTTCTCTGGTTCGTTCGGCAGGACCTTCCGGAGTTGGCCGAGTATCCGTTCGCGCGATTCCTGCGGAGTGCGGTCGGGATGACAGGCTTCGCGTCCGAAAAGAGTTTCGGGCGTGGTAAGCAGTGACCAGCCCCAGCCATATTCCCGTCCGTGGCGGTCTCGCGGATAGACAAAGTCTTCCGTAACCACATAACTGCCCATTTCCAGCCGGGTGACGTACGCGTCGAAACGGCTTCGCATCTTCGGCCCCGTGAAGCCGCAGGCCGCACGCAGTTCCCTTGTAATCAGGCTGCCGTTGTGTTTCAGGGTGAAGAGAATGGTCTCTTCAATGCTTCCTTCTTCCGGATAAGGAAAGATGCTCCGGCGATAATTGCAGAAGTCGGGCCACCATTCGCGGCTGATGAATGCCGCCTTGCCGTTGAAGAACTTGCCGTATGCGCAGCCACTTTCCTGCAGGATAGAGCCTTTCCATTCCCAAAGCGGCCATTCCCATCCGCCATCGGGCAGCTGGGTGTAATGGCAATCTTCGTCGGTCACTTCTTCGGCCGACCATCCGGCGATTCCCATCGGCAGCAGAGGCAGAAAACCGACCTCTTCGATGTACTCAATCAGTTTGGGGCAAGAGTCAATAAGTTCTTTTTCCATATTTGTCATGATTCATAACTATTTCCGGTAAATATACCTCGCCAGTCCGTAAATATATCTCCGGAAGCCCGGCCGGTATCTGAGCAAGCGGTCGAACCAGTGCAGGTGATGACTGACAATACGCACGGTCCATCCCACATAATACATGGCAAACAGCGTACCCGGTCCGATGATGTGCCATTGCCATTTCCCGAAAAAGATGTAACTGCAGACAACTCCTAAAAGTACAAGTGAGATGTCGACTGCAATCTTGACTTTCGGGAATTCGATGCCCGTCACATGGCTGAGGGCAACGGGAAACCCTTCTCCTGGCATAGTGACACTTCCGCATCTCACTTCGAGTGCGACGCCGACAGCTAAAACCGTGCATCCGACCAACTGGGCGACGGCTTTTTCCCACATCGCTTCAGGTTGCAGCCAGGAGATAAGGAAGAGGTTCAGGTCGATCAGCATTCCGAACACAAAACCGACAAGCAGCTGGAAGAGCTGAACCGGATCGAACTTACGGCGAAGTACACATATCTGGCCAACCACCAGCAGGGCATTCATCAGAAAGGTATATTGTCCGATACTCAGGGCCGGAGTCAGTCCGCTTGTTCCCGCATCATGAAACACGTAGGGCAATACACTGATGACACTGGCTCCCAACATGCTTTTAACGCAGAGAGAAATGCCTAACGTCATGATATAAAGTGCTATAAAAAGCAGCCCATGTTGCCATGCAAACGAGATTATTTTATCTTTTCTTGTCATATCATTCTTTTTCAGAACCGGAAATGGACGGGTCTGGCAAATTCAGCTTTTTGTTCTAACCCTTTCACATGGCCTAAGTTGGTCATCCATCCGTCGATGTTCTTTAAATAAAATACCTTGAAGACAGGGTTGTTGCGCATATCCTTGTAGAGCTCGTGTACGATGGCGCTCTTCTCGATGATGGCATCCCGGATGTCCTGGCGTTCTTCAAAGACGGCTTCGGCTGAAAAACGGATCCAAGGTGTCTGGATCTCGTTTTCCTCCAGCTTGCATCCGCACAGTTCGAGAGACGGATTGGCCTGGAGTTCGGCATATACCTCCTTCTTTGCATTGGTACAGAACCACAATTTCCCGTCTTCCAAAACCATGTATTGCATGGGGCGTACTTTCGGCTTGCCGTCCAGACCGATGGTAGCCATAAACTGAATGCCGATGTTGTCGAGATAGTCGGCTACATTGCGCAGGGTAATATCTTCGTTCATTGTCGTTTCTGGTATATAAGAGTTATTTCAAGAAAGGATCGAGGCTGGACAGCAGTTCAGCTTTCGGCATCGCGCCGCTTGTCCGCCAGAGCGCTTCACCTTTGCGAAACAGCATGAGGGTAGGAACAGACTGAATCTGATATTGCCGCGAAAGGCTCTGGTGTGTATCAACGTCGATTTTGATGATACGGATACGGTCGCCCAATACATCTTTTACCTGTTTCAATACGGGGTGCATCATCTTACAGGGCTGGCACCACGTAGCAAAGAAATCAACCAGAACAAGCTGGTCGCCTGCTATTACGTCATAGAATGTTTCCATCGCTTCTATATTTAGTTATTCTGTTCATTATGATTTTCCTGCAAGGAACTCAGTCCCCACATGTCGTTGAGCATCGAGATAGCCGACTCCGAGCGGAACACATTGTCGCGGAAGGCGATGATGCCTTCTTTTGAAACCTGGTCTTCGAATGAGTTGACCAGGAAATCGGCTTCCAGCAAGATGCGGTGATCTTTAGACACAACACCCGTATAAGTATGATGATGCGCTATCAGCCAGCAGATTCTTTCAGTCTGCGCTTCATCAAAACCTCCTGTTTCAGCCAGGACTTTCCGGGCCTCAACCGGTCCGAGTTCTTCCTGATACCTGCCGGTGCAATTTCCATATTTGGCTTCAGCCGCATGTATGCCTACGTCATGCAGGATAGCAGCCGCTTCGAGTACGAACAGCTCTTCGTCAGCCAGGCCTTCCGCCACGCCGATTGTTCGTGCAAAATCATGCACTTTCACAAAATGCTGGATACGTGGCACATCTCCACCGTCATATTTAATCATTGCCCTCATCAGTCGGGCCAAAGTAGTTTGTCTAGTCATAATCATTGATCTAATTACAGATATTCCAACCTTATTCACCAGTCTTCTATCCGGTAGGCAAAGGTACAAAAAAACGTGGTAGTTCTTTTGGTTGTAACGCCTAAATACAGGAAATGAAAGCATCCGGAATATGAAGAAACATATGATTATTATACACTTTCATAACATGTTGATCTGGTCGATTTTTCAGTACAAGATAATTGGGATAAACGGAAATATTCTGTTATATTTGTAAATAAGATGGATAAGACATTAGCATTGTTTCTGAAACCAGAAGCCGATTCCAGGTCATAGTGGCAATGATTTGATATCAGAAACAGTTGTCAGTACCCTTTAATTATCGGACGGACAATTTTGCCGGCTATAAAGTAAATGTGAAAAACTTACAAGTATTAAGATAAGGACATCCGAAAATAGTACATGAATTAATAAACACGATAAGCAGATATGGAAGGTGGATTGTTTTTAAAGGTAAATAAAAAAAGTCTCACCAGTGCTTTTAAGGCATTATCAGCTGGGGCTAAGATGCACAGAAAATATGCAAAGGTATATTCAATAGCATTTATGGTTAGTGAACCCGGAAAAATATCAGTACAGGTTCCTGGCGGGGAATACATAATTGATGCAGAAACATCAGGGAAGGGTTGTTTCTCGTTAAATTATAAGCAGTTTAAAATGTTGGTGCAGGATTGTAAGAAGAAAAATCTGGAATTGAAGATTGAATCCGGACTACTGACGGTTAACCACTGTGTATCAGTGCGGGTAAAGCAATGTGCAGGCAGCATAAATGTGCCATTGTCCTTGTCATATTCAGCGGCAGAACTTGCCCGGATGGATCTTGCCCGGATTGGAAATGAAGTCATAGATTTTTGGGGATTGTCTTCTCAAATTGAAGACGCTAAATCGGAGATTGACAATGCCCTCGACAAGGCTTATATGCAGCTGGAAAAATATTGGCCGCCCACACTGACTTCGGATGATTTTAAAGCGCTGTTAAAAGATAAAATGTTATTCAACCACGAGAGTCGTAAATAGGAGGGCGGGGACTGAAGCAGTTTTGCTTGTCGTTTGTCTGTGATTTGTATTTCCGGGATATGTTTGGAGTGTTAGGTATTATAGAAAAGTTAAAAGGTAAGAAATATGTGTAACAGAATAATAGCCATAGGTGATATACATGGTTCAGCAAAATGGAAGGACATCGTTGATGAGAATAAGAATGCGACGATCGTGTTTTTGGGGGATTATTTAGATCCGTATCACATTAATGACTATGATGAGCTTTGGAATAATTTTGTTGATATCATCCGTTTTAAGCAGGATAACATAGATCGTGTCGTGTTACTTTTGGGGAATCACGATTTACACTATTTCTGTGACGATATGTCAATTGGCACCCGGTATAATTTTCTGCTGGCTGAGAGAATACGACGGATGTTTCTCGACAATCGGGAGTTGTTTCAATATGCATATCAGGTAAAAAATATCATATTTACTCATGCCGGAATATCTCACCCTTGGTTTGTAAACGATTTTAAAGGAGATATTCACGGAGATATTGCAGCCCAGTTGAATGCCCCGGACGACAAGCAGGTCCAGGCTTTGTTCCAGGTTGGTGCAGTTAGGGGTGGAGATGCCGGCCTTATGGGTGGAATATTCTGGGCAGACCGGTCTGAACTGAATGATCCGCTACATGGATTTGTTCAGGTGGTTGGGCATAATCGGGTAGACGATGTCATAGAGTTTGCCTATGCGGACGATAACAAGATAATATTTTGTGACTGCCTGTGGAACGGTAAGTTTTTCAAGATAAGTATTTAAATCAATAATTATCATGATAATAAAGAATTTTAGTAGTGATCTTTTCGATTCCGATGAAGAAGAGAGTTTAGGCGAAAGTTCGAACCGTTATACCGGGTTTCCTTTCAGAGAGAGATTGCTGGCCAGCATAAGAAAATAGAGGAACTGGAGCAGCGTTGTAAAGTAGAGCAACATCCTGCTCTGAGCTGCTTTTGGGGCCTGAAACATATGGAAACTTCCCGGGTGAAGGCTGTGGACAGTCACGAATTGGCCAGAACTTGGTTTCTCTTTCGGCTTTCTTTCAACTGCCGGTAGACATAGAAAAAGGCCGGAATCAGGAAAAGGTTGGCAAACAGCCAGGCCGTCGGATCGCCCATGCAGACACCCAGGAATTTAAAGGCTGGCACGAGAAAGAGACTGACCAGCACGCGGGCTATCATCTCAGATACGCCTGAAAACATGGATAACCGTGTATAGCCTACTCCCTGAATGCTGTAACGGAAAATACTCAGCGATCCTAACAGGACAAAGAACGATGTATTGATATGCAGGAACAGCACTGTATCTTTCATGATCTCTGTCTCGTCGGGCGAGATGAACAGCAGGGCAAACTTATCAGCCAGTCCCCACATGATAGCAGCAATTGCAGCACAATAAACTACCATCATCAGGGTAGCCGACTTGACACCCATCCAGATGCGTTCAGGCTTGCCGGCGCCATAGTTTTGTCCGGAATACGTAGCCATGGCCATACCCAAGGCATCGAGCGGACACATTACGAACATCTTGATACGCATGGCTGCGGTAAAGGCCGCTACACAGGCTGTTCCCAATGCGTTGTTCGCACTCTGCAGCATGATGCTTCCAATGGCAGTGATAGAAAACTGCAGGCCCATCGGCACACCAATCGCCAGAAGCTGGCTGGCCAGTTTTTTCCGGAAGATACGGTCAGAAGGCTCGGTTTTCAGAATATCAAACTTACGGTACATATAGAGATAGCACAGCAGTGCAGAAACTCCCTGGGAGACGACCGTGGCAATGCCGGCGCCTGCAACGCCCCATCCTAACGTAATGATAAAGAACAGGTCGAGGATAATGTTCAGTATGGTAGAAAGCAGCAGAAACCAGAACGGCGTCTTGCTGTCGCCCAATGCACGGATAATACAGGAAAGCAGGTTGTAGAAGAACGTACAGGGCACGCCAATAAACGTGATGAGCAGATAAATGTAAGCCCCTTGGAAGATATTTTCGGGTGTCTGCATCGTCCGCAGTATGAATCCGCAAAGCAAACTGGTAATGACGGCCACTACGACCGACATGACAGCCGTCAGTTTCAGGCTGACCGACACATAGCGTCGCATTGTCACATAATCGTGTGCACCGAATTTCTGAGCCACCGGAATACTGAAGCCACCGCAGCATCCATTACAGAATCCCAATATCAGAAACACGACAGATGTACTGGCACCCACAGAAGCCAGAGCATTGATTCCTAAAAATTTTCCAACGATAGCAGCATCTACCAGCGAATACGTCTGCTGAAGCAAGTTGCCGAGCAACAAAGGTAAGGTAAAATTCAAAATCAGCGGCAGACTCGGCCCTGATGTCATCTCTCTCAGTTGTGCCATATATATCCTCTCACGTTATCCTTTATTCAATCGTATGCAAAATTATACGAAAGATGTGAATCGGGAGGGTATCACTGCGTTAAATAAGGTATATGGACATAACAACTGAAAAGCGCTGCAAGAATTTTATTACTCCATGCTTTTCAGCTTCTCTACCAGCCGATGGGCGTGACGGATGGATTTCTCCTTCATCCGGGCCAGTTCTTTCTCGTCGTGCCGGCTTGCATACGAGAGTCCGCCGCTATACACATAGCCACACCACTGCAGTCCGCAAAGATTGGCCATTTGTTTGTAAGGCGTCAGGAAGTCGTCGATGGGGTGCTGCTGCGGTCCGTCGTAACTGTACATTTCTTCAGGCGCGCCGGTTGTAAATGACAGCACCAGTTGTTTGCCTTTCAGCTTGTCGCCCGACTTGCCGTGTGAAAATCCATGGGTAAAAGTCTTTTCTATCCAGCGATGCAGGAGAGAAGGCGCTGTGTACCAGAACAGCGGATATTGCAGCACGATGATGTCAGCGCGGAGCAGACGTTCCTGTTCTTTCGGTACATCGATACAGAAATCCGGATAGAGCTTGTCCAGGTAGGCAATTTCTGCATCCGGCAACAATTTATGCATTTCTTCCAGTATCGTTTTGTTGGCAAACGAATCATTCAGATCGGGATGTCCCGATACGATTAAAATCTTTTTCATGATGTTCGGTTTTTAATAAATCTATCTGTTTCTGTTGTTCTAATCTTATCCTGCAAATTTACAAGTTTGCAGTTAGGCGGACAACTTTTTCAGGTTGGTGTTGATGCATTCAAAATCAAATCCTTCTTTCATGATGAACAGCATCAGCTATGTCTCTGCATTATTTCTTGCTTTCACTCTTGAATAAACCTGTTGAATGATTGTCCTGTTTTAATCCGACAGGCTTCATTTCCCAATAACGCTCATACCACTGTTTTCGATCTGGAGTATCAATCGGAGTAGACATGTCGATTTTAGAATTTGTAGTCAAGTCATCTGCCAGGGCAAGTATAATGTTTGAAAGCTCAATCGTGTCTTCAAACTTTTTCCCTTCAGGACAGAACAGGTTTTGCCGCTTGATCTCCTCGTAGCCATAGATGGCTCCCATGATATTGCCGGTAATTGATCCGGTGGAATCACTGTCTCCATTGTGATTGACAGAAGCAACAATAGCATCATGTATACTGTCTATATGCCTGATGGTGCAGAAAAGAGATATGGCCCAGGCTTCTTCGCCTGTCCATCCTTCTCCTAGTTCCTCTATTGCCTTGTAGTCATCTGTGTCTGATTGTGCCAGCCTGATGGCTTTTCGTGTCAGTTCAGCCAGATAATGTTTGTCTGATGCGTATTCACCTGGATATACATCATCGAGGGTTTTAATGGTGTCTTCCGCAATGCCACAGATTCTCTTTTTTGCTTCATCCGGATTCAGTGGAACTAATTTGAAGATGAGTTCTGTCATCATGCCAGCAGGAAGAAATCCTAACGGATGCAGGTGTGTTGCCTTGGCTATGTATGCTCCAGCTTCAAACATCCTGGGAATAGAGTATGAACATTTTCCCATTCTTGCTTTATCAGCAGCAAGCAGAAGTCCCATAGGAGCCACACGCATGATGCCGCCACATCCTTTGCTGTTGTTCTGAACTGTTTTGAAGTCCAGCCAGTCAGCACAGGCGCTTAAGCATGTATTCCCAGGTGCACGTCTGTTGGCCATTTCAGGTAAATTTCTGATCCAGGTGAAGGGTGCCCTTCTGAATTCCGTTTCATTTGTCTGCGTATAATACCAGTCAATATATGCCAGATTTACATAAGTTTCTGGTATACCACCTATGCCTCTCATACAGCCGCGAGTGATACCCGACAGCATACCGTTGGCGGTGAACAGTGTCATCTGGGTATCATCACTTACCTCAGCTTTTCCGTTACTGTCAAGTTCAAAGGTTGTGATTCCTCCGGGGCCATATTTATCCAAGATGCTTCTCCGGCTCATGAACTCAACCGGATACCCAAGTGCATCTCCGGCAGCGCCACCCATCAACGATCCGCGTATGCAATCGTTAATGTACTCTACACTCACCAAGTCTTCGTTATTCTGGTCGTTGGGATGTTCATCTGCAAAAACGGTTTCTTGGTCGCCATTTACTTCAGAAGACTGATTCCGTGGGCGGTTTATGAAGGCTAAGAACTTATCGTTTATATCCAACAGATCATTAGGCAGCAGTTTACGGCATATGTCTTTAATCCTATCGGGGAGCATGCTGCTGCTTATCGTAAACGGTCCATTCACTGCGGCAATAGACGCGGTCATACATCCAATTGTATCAGAATCTCCACCCATGGATATAGCCAGCCGAATAGCCTTTTCTACACTGTCGGGTGCTTGTAGATATGCCATGATAGCAATTGGCACACTTCCCTGACAGGTGACATCAAAGTGATAGTCGTCTCTGATTTCCTTCAGATCCACATCCAGATTATATCCGAAATGTTCTTCGATGTAACGTTTGATTTTTGTTTTTACATCAAACTGCTCCGTACGTTTCAAGTAGATACAGGCCGCAATGGCTTGTGCTCCTTTGATTCCTTCGGGATGATTGTGCGTTACCGACGCTGTAATGCGAGCCAATTCCAATGCCTCTTCCATCGAACTGGCATACATTCCTACAGGACTTACCCTCATGGCTGATCCATTACCAAAACTTCCGTAAGGCTGAGGATTCTCCGTGTACAGCCACTTGCGGAACATGCCACCATAACCGGCATGAGGATATTCTCTGCCTAACTGCTGCAAACATTCAATGAGCTTGGTTTCGGTGTGCAGCGGATCAGTCAGAAGCCACTTGGCGATAGCCAGAGTCATCACCGTATCATCCGTAAAGTGACTTCCTAATGGCAACAGCTCGAAATCTTCTGTCTTTATATTTTTCCTTTCGCGTGTGGAGCCGATGATATCACCAACTATTCCACCTAAAATCTTATTACAATACATATACAGTCTTCTTAAAATTCCAATTTAAATCCTTTATGCTTTAACTCGGCGTACTTCTCAGGATTGAAACAATATTTGACTGGTACTCTCAACGGTGTATTGGCTGGACGTTTCCCAGCTTCTATGAGCAAACCTGATTTCCGTATCTTGTTGTAAAAGTTCCGTCTGTCAAACTTAACCTCCAGAATGGCTTCGTAGAGGTTTTGCAGTTCACTCATGGTGAATACTTCGGGTAGCAGTTCAAAGCCTATCGGTTTGAAGCAAATACGCTCTTTCAATACTGAAACTGCTTTACGAAGTATTCTATCATGGTCAAAGGCAAGACGGGGAATTTCGTTGTAGGGAAACCAGCGGGCATTGGCTGCATCATCTCCGCCTCTGACATCAGCCATTCTTACCAATGCGTAGTGAGCTATGGTAATGACTCTTTCTCTTGGATCACGGTCAACTGTCGAGAACGTATAGAATTGTTCTACATCCACATTTTTCAATCCGGTTTCCTCTTCCAGTTCCCGCCTGGCACCCTCTTCTGCCGTTTCGTCCATCTTCAGGAAACCACCGGGAAATGCCCAGGCATCTTTATAGGGTTCCACACCTCGCTGAATAAGTAACACGTTAATTCTTACACCGTCAAAACCGAAAATCACGCAATCGGTTGTGACTGCCGGATGCGGATATTTATAGTGATACTTTAACTCTTCCATATTTGTTACATTTGATTGGCGTAAAATTAAATATATTTTTTCAGCCAATAAATTTATTTGCGTAAAATTTACGCAATAAGTTGCGAATGCCATTTGGAAATAGCTTCATAGGTTAATTAATAAGTGCAACCAGTTATAGCGATTTTGCCATAAAACATCTGCAACCGGAGCACTTTGTTTCAAATGAATGCTTATCTTTGGGTGCATAAGTCGGTGACACAAAGATGCCTATGAAATCATCTTGGCTTTATCACTAAGTAAGGATGAAAGGTGAGTTGATGGCAATGAACAATAGGGTAGAATAGAGCAGTCAACTGACTTCGGGTTTGATGTTAAAACTGTTAGCCTTTTGGGGGTAAGACAGTAAGTGATTGTGTAAGGTTAAAACATAAATTAAGGAAGTAAAATTACTGTGGCAACTTTAGCTGAATTGTACGAATTTCTTGAGAAGAAACAGGATAATAAGCATATAGACAGGGTGTTCTTGTATGACACTTTTTTACCAGAAGAGCGGTCAAGAGCACGACTTGAAATTCTTTTATGGTGGAAAGTTGAACAGTTGGTAGAGGATGAAAATTGTTCCATAGATAAGGATTTTGCTGTAGCTTATTTTGATAAACGTACTAAAACAACGAACAACCAATTGTTAAAGTATAGATACCAGTACTTTATTTATTTGTTTACAAACGACAATCGCTATGCAAAACAATCTATTGATGCTTTGATAGTGGTGATTGGTACTTTATTGCCAGAAAATAAAGAAGAATATCCGTATCGGGCAGAAAATGCCATAGAAATTTTGATGTTGTTGACTAAAAGAGTGAAGTATAGGATACCGGAAGCTCGTGATTTGATTTGGAAAGTTTTGGAGTCAGACTACGGATATCGCACAAAAATAGTTTGTATAAGACTTGCTAAGGAAAAAGGGTTTTTCCCAAGTATAGATGCAGAGAAAATCGTACTCTTGTGCCAGGATTTGTTGCCATTAGCCAAAGATAAGTGGCGGGAGGACTGCTGTGAGTTAGGTCTATCCTATTCTTCAAAGCTTCAAAGAGGGTCAAAGCCGTACATGAACTTTTTTTATGAAGCGTTGGGAGATATGGAGATAGAGCAACTAGTTGATCCGACAATTTCACCGAATAATATAGCCATACCATGGATGAACGAAGGACATCTTGAAAAAGCTATTGCGTTCTATCATAAGGCGAATTTAACTGAAAAAAAGAACAAGGTAGAACAAGTATTTCGTGAAAATAAGAAAAAACTGGTGATGCCACATTTCAAAATTGAGAATGAAACAAACACGGCGATAGTTGAATACTTTGGAAATCTGGCTAAGGAGCTTCTTGAAGGTGAACTAAGTAGACTATTGGTGAATCTTTCATACCCCGTTCGGTTTCTTTTTCCCTCTTACGAACAAATATGCATGCGAATGTCTACAAGTAAATCTACAACAGAAGAACATGGTTTTGTGAATAAGATTGTGGACATCAACGGAAACAGTAAGAATGCAGGTGAGGGTTTTGATCTACGTCAAACATACGATATATGGCTCATGAATATATTAAGAAATACCGTGGTAAATATGATTCTTACCGCAGTCAACACAAAACAATTGACTTATGGTAAATTGAAGAAATGGTTCCTAAAAAACACCTGTTTTGGCATTCAACTGGAATATATTAGGTTTGGTCAAGTGGTTACGGCCACATGGTTTTCACAAATTGATTACGGAATTGAGGCACTCATTAAACAGTATAATCGCTTTTTGCAGGGGAAAACAACTGATTGGCGGTTGCCAGTAGATATCCTTTCCATACGTTTTGAAGGAATTCTGCGTGATATGGTTGGTGATTATGGAGGAAGTGTTACAAAAATAGGACATGATAGCAGTACTTCTCAGGCATTACTCGATGATCTACTGAGAGAACCATGCTTGCAACAAATATTCAGAGAAGAAGATAAAGAATTCTTTGAATATGTATTCACTGCTAAAGGATACAATATTCGTAATAACGTGGCACATGCTTTTTATATACCTAAAGATTATGGAATAATAGAGGCTACGCTCGTGTTTTTATGTATATTGCGCTTGACTATGTTTAAGCCTAAAGATGAGAAAGATGTTAGCGAATAATGTATATATAAGTCCTCAACAAATTACATTTATAATGTAGATAATACGTTAGCAACACCTTCAACCATAGTGATTTCATGTTCCTTGATGGACTGCGTTTCAAAACTTGAATTACGATCACTAGATTGATAGTATGAACCTGAAAAAATATATTTTTTAGTCTATATTTAGAATAAATTATTGGGAACCAAGAAAATAGAGTGAGTTGAAATCAACCCACCCAAAAACAAACCGGCCTCCCAAAAGCGACTGATAAAACAGCCAGTCTTTTAGGAAGCCGGATTTAGGCACGAACAGTAAAATCAGAAAAGATGGGAGCTTTTGTTTACACGCCACCGCCGCCATCTGCGCCCTCGTCTTTATCGACGGTGAAGCGGGCGAACTTGGCGACATCGCGCATCTCCTGCAAGCGTTTGCCCGGGTGGAACACCACTTTCGGTTTGCGGAGCATGGTGGCAGTGAATTCTTCGGGCGTCGACGCTCCGCTACTGCCCACAGCGATGCGGAAGTTACCTAAATCGCCGAACTGAACGATCTCGCTGTTCTTCAGGTGTGTTACCATGCCCCAGATCACACGGTCTAACACGGCCTTGATGTCGGCCGACGTCAGCGTACAGGTTTCAGCGATCTCGTCGCACAAATCATCGAAATTCACCCGGCGCGTGCTCACTGCCTGGGCATAATACAACTTTGCGTCTTCCAACGCGCCCTTACTCATGTCTTTTCTCTGCACTAAGGTATAAGAAATTGCCATAACTTTATCAGGACAAGTTTTTTACAGGTTCGGCAACCGCGCCTCTTCCTCTCTTGTCACACTACAAAGATACAACACCCGAAAATCGCCGTGTGGATCAATGTGGATCAGTGTGGATGAATGTGGACGAAAAGGGATCAAATGGGATCAGTGTGGATCAATGTGGATGAAATAGGGGGGAAGTCTTTGGGAAAATGGCCGATTAGAGCAGACAAAAACCGGCATTCTTCATTACGCGAAGTAGAGGCAGCGCTGCGCCTTGTTTGGGGGTTGAACTTTCTAATAGAGAGCTAAATTTCCCGAAATAAGAAAAATTACCAACGCCCTTTATACTCATCCTTTACCTTGACAAAATCTGCCAATTTATAGCCTTTGTTTAATTCAGCATAATAATGATTCCCTGGTAAACAAGCCTTTTCTTGTAATATCTTACACAAAGCACTTACAGAATAGTCCTCTTCCTTAAGTATTCTTTTTATATCTTCATGATAGATGATCATAAAAAGAAGGATCATTGAGACTCTATTCTCTCCAGAATAAAACATTTCATTGAGTTTCTTTGATAATTCTGTTATATTCATGTTTTATGTTTTTAATCTCTATATTTATAAATATCTCAAAAACTATTTTGTCACAAGATTATATAAGCTCTGATAATCTTTAACTACATCATAGATAACATTACTGTCACTAATTGCCGAAAAATGTCGACGTGCACATTCAATCTTACTTAATTCAACACCTCTTAATTCAGATTCAATAGAATCATTACCCTTAGTTTCAGCAATGAAATAGATATGCTTCACACTGCCTTCCTTAAATGCAACAGCCCAGTCTGGATTATAGTGTCCCATTGGTGTATTGATATAGAATCCACGTGGCAGTTTGGTATATACTTCCACTGCATCCTCTTTTTCTAATGCTTCTGCAAAGTTTTTCTCTATGCCCTGACTATCGACAACTACAATATCATATAGAGATTTGGCACTTTCCAATGCATTAACCCCCAATTTACCTCTAATGGTACTTTCTGTGAAAATATCCATATCGTATGTATTTGTACTGCGTTCATAAGCTATTTTCTGGATAACAGCGATAGCTTTGGCATCGTTAATGATATTTGCTGTCTTTAAGATGAATTCTTCCGGATTCATCTTAAATTGAGCAAAAGTTGTAGGTCTAATGCCCTTTAATATTTCCACGATGGTTTTTCGTGTCAATCCGGTAGCACTTACTAGATCACCGACTAAATCATAGCGGACACTGTTACCAATAGCCTCCGAAACACGAATTGTACGTCTTTTTCCTGCAGTCATGGCGACACCAGCTTGCAAAGACTCTTTGTCTCGGATATTTTCTAAAGAACCTCCTTCTATTATAATGCGTATTTCAGTAACACTCAGATGTTTGTCTATGCTTTCTATCGCCTTCTTTATCAACTCTTCTGTACTGAAATCCACTTTATAGTAAGTTTTTACGTTGATACGTTTCCAGACTTCGGTGAACTTTTCTTTGAACAGGTCTTCTCTAAATGTAGCAACCTTCGGTTTGCGTGCATTGTCAGGTTTCATACTATCTGGGTTAAAGATAATATCAAGTCTGCTAATTATACCAGCTTTAATAGGATTCAGTTCTTCTCCCAAATCAATTGTTCCAGCTTTTTTGTCATTAAAATACTTCTCAGTAAGTTTGCCTTTCTTCACATAGCCATTACTGATAAGTTCCTCATGAATTTCACACGCTAATTCACGATTTATCTTTATCTCTTTGCCATCTGAAGATATCATTATAATGTCTTCAAACAAATGAGCTGTCACTTGAACAGGTCTGTCCGCTACATCTTCTGCAAGTTCACTCTGAAGTTGCTTACTGAAATGTTCATAGCTTTCGCTGGCTATCACAGTCAGGATATTGACATCGAATACACCATCGCCCAGTACATCCTGATCCTGGCGTTCACCATTCTTGTTTACGCAAAGACGCATACCACGGCCCACTTCCTGGCGTTTCTTTATTTCGCTACTCGTATCTTTCAAGGTGCAAATTTGGAATACATTCGGATTATCCCAACCTTCTTTTAGAGCCGAATGAGAGAATATAAAACGTATTTCTGTTCCTTTTATTTTTGGATCAAGTGAAAGCAGAGTCTCCTTATCTCTCATAATCAAATCGTAGGCACGTATTTCATTATCTCCCTCTTTTTCTTTTGAATCGACAGCTACACCTTTTTTATCCTGAGAAAAATATCCCTGATGTACTTTTTCTGCCGGAAACTTTTTCAGATATCGGACATATTCTTCATCCGAGAAGCGTGGTTGCATTTCCTGAATCACTTTCCGATATTCTTCTTCAAACATATCAGCGAACTTACCATTGCATGTACCGTCTTTCTCATAGATACGATAGCTGTTTACATGGTCGATAAAGAAGAGCGAAAGCACCTTGATTCCTTTGGGAAACAGTTCTCTTTCTCGTTCAATATGCGTGCGAATGGTTTCACGTATCTGAATCCTACGTAACATATCCTCATTTACTTTGCCGATAGCGTCACCTTCATAAAGAGTTATGCCATTCAGGAAACGGACAGATCCATCTACACCATCTATACGTTCAACTATGAAATGATTGTCATATTCGGCCAGTTCACCGCTTTGTTCATAAAGATTAAAACCTTCACCCACCAATCGGGTCGTTTGCTTGAAACCATTAGACGTTTTCATATCGAATGAAATACGGGCTTGCGGATTGCCTTTCCCAATTACAATTTCATCCAGATAGACAAAGCCGTTGGTTGCTGTTGAACCAAGCTGTGAAATCCCTTTTACTTCAATCTTCTTCACCAGTTTCCGGTTATAGGCATCCATAGCATCCAGTCTATATACCATATTGTACACATCATCTTTTCTATGAGTAGCACTATATAGCAAGGTGAATAATGGATGGAACTTTGCTATACCTTTTCTTGTGGCATTTGCCTTATTCGCTCCTAAAACACTCTGAGGCTCATCAATAATCATAATAGGATTGGTCTGAGCTAAGATGTCAATAGGTCTGCGGCTACCAAACTCATCGCGCTTTGAGAATATGATACGTGCTGCGGCATCACCACTGCGTCCTTCCTGATTCTTGTCCTCATTCATGGAACTGTTGAATGCCTGCGTATTGATAATCATTACATGCAATCCGCTATCACTGGCAAAGCTGTCAATTTTAGACAATTGCTTTGAATTATATACTAGGGTGTCCAGTTCTACGTTCCTAAAAACGTAGTATCAAACGCCCTTGTCATTG
>ENA-OPAC01000161-OPAC01000161.1-human-gut-metagenome-genome-assembly--contig:-NODE-161-length-39088-cov-3.748520_pt1 | contig 39088 bp, 38 predicted proteins | sample MGYA00241052_ERZ501420 | MGnify/ENA primary metagenome ERZ501420 (study PRJEB25962, sample SAMEA2042513) | human gut metagenome | biome: human gut; feature: human-associated habitat; material: faeces... | reverse complement strand
TTCTGGCACTTCCATTAATGATTACAATTTTCATGCGTGTATCCTCCAACTTCCGGTTTGTATGTCTCTATTATACCATAATGATACCATCATGAAAAATAAAAGTAGGGGCTGTGAAATAAGCTGATAGAAAATTTTGAAAATTATTTTCATCCTTAATTTTCATATCTGCTATTATACGTTCTTCCCTCTGCCTCTCTTCACAATAATCCCACCACTTAATTTCAGCTTGTAGGTGACGCTGGTATGACGCAGACTATGAAACACTACATCTGGTAACCCTAGTTCATTTCCTGCATTTTTGTCCTTAGATAGCTGTCTCCTATAGGAAGACCAAATGTTGTCGCCATTACCAGATTATAATCCTGATATTCATTTCCAAGCACTTCCTTTATCTCATCCTGATCTGCTTTCAGATCAATCAGACATTGTGCTACTGATTTTGGAATAAACACCTTCCTGACACTGCTGTCTGTCTTCGGTGTTTTCAGCACTCTGACCGTCCTGTTATTTTTCTTCTGGCTTGGAAATATCATAATAATTTCTTTTGAATTGAGTGCTTCTATTGCATCCTTTGATACTCTCTCTACCAAATTTATTTTACCATCCGAAAAATCTGCACAAAAAAACTCAGGTGCACAAACACACCTGGGTTTTCTGTCCTTGCATAGAATCCATTTTCATATTCCTATTATGGCTTCTATTTTTCGTTCATCTCTTCCATCGAAATCACATCATCAAGAATATAACAAAAAGTCGGCGAGGATGACTGTGCATTTTCTTTATACGGAGAATTCAGATCGATCCTGTCATTCGGATCAAACACACTCACACCGGTAAATGGTCCGGAAAAGACCTCCAATTCTCCCTTGCTTAATTTTGCAATGGTGTCCTCAACCATTTCCTTTGTTCCGCTTGGCGCAACGGTCTCATTGAGATCCAGAATCCGTACCCAGCCCTTATCAAGACCAGCCATAGCATCCTGTCCATACGTCCGTCCATCGATGCAGTCTTCGATTTTCTTATCATGGAGCAGGGCTCCGATCGACTGCTCAAAATAATACGAGTAATCAACACAACAACTGATCAGCGATTTGGTTGGAGCAATGTCCGTCATACTCTGATTGTATCCTACATGATAGACCGGGATCTCCAGTTTTGCATTCTCGCAAGCGGTAGCTGGACCAATGGTATCCGAATGTTGTGAGATAACCACACAGTTTTCATCGATCAGTTCGTTTGCAGCCTGTTTTTCAAGTGAATAGCTTGACCATGTATTGGTATACTTAACGATCATGGTGGCTTCCGGAACCATCGATTGTACCCCAAGATAAAAAGCAGTATAGCCGGATATTACTTCCGGAAGCGGAAAAGCTGCCACATAACCGACTTTTGCCTGTTGGGGAGTGATGATATTTTTTTCGATCATCTGTTTGATTTTCATTCCTGCAACTCTGCCACATACATATCTGCCCTGATAGATTTCTCCAAAACAATTATGATAATTTGGCAGAACCGGATCCGAATTTGCGTTATCGCCTGTAGGGACACAAAACTGAATATCCGGATACTGTTCAGCGATGGCTTTCACATCCGGCCCATACCCATAACTGGCTGCGATGATATAGTCGCAGCCTTCATCAACCAGCTCCTGAAGGTGCGATTTTACCTGTCCCTCTGCCACATTATAAATGGTCACACATTCAATCCGGTCACCGTACACTTCTTTCACATGATCTCTTGCTTTAATAAAATTATTGGTATAAGGTGTAATTTCATCCCCTACAAATACGCATCCAACCTTCAGATGCTTTTCATCCTCCCTAGTTATTTTATGGATTCCAAAGGAAAACAACGACATCACCAGACAGGTTATTACGCACAATGTATATACTCTTTTCATTCTTTCTGCTCTCCTTTTGCTTTCGCATATAACCGTTCTGCATCAATAACGCCTTCCTCAATCAACGAAAGCATGATTTCGACAAGATGCGGATCAAATTGAGTTCCGCTGCAGCGTTTTAATTCTCCAATCACAAAATCAAGATCCAGTTGTTTTCGATATACACGGTTTGCGGTCATCGCATCAAACGCATCTGCTATACCGATAATACGTGCCTCTATTGGAATTTCTTCTCCTTTCAGTCCATGACAATAACCGGTTCCATCATATCTCTCATGGTGATACAAGGCTCCAACTCCCACATTGTCAATCAAAGTAAAATCCTTTAAAATTTCTCCTCCCCGGATTACATGTGTCTTCATAATTTCATATTCTTCATCGGTCAGCCTTGCCGGCTTATTTAAAATCGCATCCGGTATTCCTATCTTACCAATGTCGTGCAACAAAGCCATCTTGCGGAGATTTTCGCATTGTTCTTCCGAGTATCCGAGGCGTTTTGCAATAGCAACCGAATATTCCGATACACGATAAGAATGCTGGCTCGTATTGGAATCCTTTGCATCCACGGTGCGTGCAATCGAAAGAATCGTTTCATTGCTCATCTGGATCTGTTTCTTTGCATATTCCAGTTCCAGCTTCTGCTTCAGCAAGGTTCTCTGCATCTTCGATCTTGTGATAAACCAGGTAATCCACATGAGAACCAGTCCCGCAATCAAACAGACATAAAGTTTAAACCACCAGTTCTGATACATCTCAATGTCTTTTTCGATCACGTATCTACCGGCCTCTATAACATTTCCGTTCACATCATCCAAAATCGCTATTTCAAATACATATTGCCCTTGTTTCAGATTCGTGTATGTGATGGAATTCAATTCGCTTAACCGACATACCCGTTCCGACTTATCGTAGCCTTCCAGCTTAACCCTTACATACGGATCATCCATGGAATAATTCAACACTTCCGGTGAAAATGTAATCTGATGCGCATCTGCGGACAATTGAAACGGATCCACACGATTGATCTCCATGCGCTTGCCGTCAACCTTTACCGAATTCAAAATCATTCGATAGGACTTTGTTGTCATATCGTACTTCGTCATATTTACTTTTACGACGCCCGTATCGCAGCATAGATACAAATCATCATTTTCTCTTCCGATCCATGAATTTGCGACTAAAGAAGCCCGAAATCCCCGTTTGGAATTGATTAGCGGATATTCCGTCCTCACATTTTTTACCAGATCTTTCGCACTTGCAACATAAATTCCCGCACTGCTCAAAATCCAGCATGTTCCGTCGCTGTTACATATCAGATCATAATTATTGCTGTATGGAAATTGATCAAGAATCGTCACTTTGCCGTCTGCCGACAGATAACAAAGCCCATTACTTGTGACAATAAAAACGCCAGCCTGAATCGGATCATAAACCATACGAAGAACCACATCCGATGATAAGCCATTCTTTTTCGTAATACTTGAAACATGGTTATCCTTATCAATTCGTGTAATTCCGCCTCCATCCGATCCAACGTAGCAGGCATCTTGATACTCCAAAAGACAAAGCGATTTCTCATTCGCCAGCCCACGTTTGGCATCGAGAATACTCACAACGGAATCCTTCGACAAAACGGCAACTCCATAATCTCCGGCAGCCATTATTTTACCATCACTGCACTCGATGATCGTCCGGAACCGCATGCCCGGCATTCCGTTTTCTTCTGTAAAACTCTTTATATGATATCCACCATGGTTTTTTGCGGTAACTTTATATACACCCTTCTCCGTCGTAGCAATCCACAATGCATTTGTACTGTCCACTTTCAAGCAACGGACACGCACCCCCTGAAGCAGTTCCGTAATGGTATTACTTACTTCTTTTTTGTCGTCGATTACAATCAACCCGCTATCCGTACCGCAAAACAACAATCCATCCCACTTCGCCGTCGTATTGACGACGACATTCTGCCCAATCTTAGGAAATAATTCTTCAAATGGGGATTGGCACATCTCCAATAATCCCAGTCTGGAGGAACTGAACCACAGATTGCCCTGGTAATCCATCAGCATATTGTCAATGGAACTATTAAAATTATTGGTATTGATACTCTGACATCTGCCCCCTTTGTCAATCAAAGCCACACCTGTATCCGAGCAGACAAACAATTCTCCGTCTTCCGTCTGGTAAAAGCAATTGATTGTTTCGCATCCGTCCATCACAATCCTGGATTCCAGGACCGGCTTCCCCGATTTCATTGTATAAACATATACCTTATTATCCGTTGTTCCCAGATACAACTGCCCATCCTGCGAAAAAAACGCTGCCTTGTAGCATGCATCCGGTTCAATGCCTTCCGGTGCGGGTATCTGTTTTCCATTGTTGATCCAGAATACATCTCCTCGCTCTGTTACCCCGGCCACATTTCCGTTATCATCCGCAGTCATCGAGACTACATTTTTAATTTGATTCAATGATCCGGTCACCTTAACTCCGCCGCTGAGGGATACAACGGACAGCCCCTCGGCGGTACCGATATAATAATTTCCTAAAGAATCACATACAATCTGTTTCACCGAATTAGAAAGCAGACCATTTTGATCATCTACTACATTAATAGGCTCCTCATTGATAAAAATAGTAACGCCGCTATCATTCGTTCCTGCCCACAATCGGCCCTCTTCATCAACATACAGGCAATTTACCGTTTTGACCGAAGAAATGTCCTGAAGATACACAAACTTTGCTCCATCATATTTGAACAGTCCCGCATAGGTAGCGATCCACAGCTTTCCATCCTTTGTCTGTGCAATATCATTGGCTTCGCCGGATATAAGACCTTCCTCTTTCGAATAGATCTTCTGCACATAAGAATCATAGTCTATTGTTGTTTCCTGCGCATTCGCCGTATCGATGCCGCCAAAGCATCCCGAAACCGCCAGAATCAATAACATGAGTTTTGCTGCAGCCTGAAGATTCTTTTTCGAACCTCTTCGCATACAGCGCACACCTTTCAGCAGCAAATAGACAATTTCCACACTCACAAGCTTGTCCAAAAATTCAACGCAAAACTGTCCGATCACATACGAAACATAACGGGGAACGCCTTTATCCATGCACATCATCATAACCTGATTTCCCCACACGTTTCCGGACATTCCATTATACAAAAGCGTATTGATCAAAACCGCAACAATGGTCGAAAAAACGGCAAGTCCCATTCCCAGAGTCATGGTTGTAAACTCCCTGTCAAACACGTTCTTTTTGGAAAAATAACCGACAGCAATGCCAAGCAAAGCTCCAACAATACAATAAACCGTTTGTCGGTCAACAAAGATTCCATAAATGATATTATTCGAAAAGCCGACCACGGCACCACACACCGGTCCTCCCAGATATGCAATCAGAAATGTCCCGATGGAATCGCACCATAGCGGCAATACGAATTGATCCGCCAAAACGCGTCCGACAAGATCCAAAAGTAATGCTGCGATTGTGAGCAAAACAATCCAATATCCCTTCTTATTTTTCATTTGTATCCTCTCTCCTCTTCCGCAACCAGACTGATTACGGCTCTCCGTTTCTTACATAAGCAACAATCATCCCTTTGATTCGCTTCAATTCAGAAACATAATTCTCATCCTCATCTGCGCCCCAGATAAACCCATTTGCATAATATGTGCACGCTGCCATCATGACGTGAACCGTCTCACGCATAAACTCCTCAAACGGAATATCCGTTCTGAATGTATGGTCTTCTTTGGCTTTCTCATACATTTTAAGAAATCTTGTATCTGCCGAATATAAAGATGACTTAAAATTATTGAGCATTGCACTGTCTGTACCTGCGCGGCTGACAAAATGGTTAAAATTATCATTAAACTGCAAAAGTGCTTTATGGTTAACGCACATATCAATGTAACTGTCCATTGTAAATATAAAGCGATCGATAGCAGGAATCTCATTGATGGATGCAATCGGTCGTTTTTCGTCCAATTCATCCAGATATTCCTTCCATTTTGCTGCGTTAACCGCTATCACCAGTTCCAGTTTGCTCGGATAATGGCGGAACAGTGTAGCCCTTCCGACGCCTGCAGCCTGTGCAATTTCACTCATTTTGGCAGATTCAATCTTATCTCTCACAAATATGTGAAATGCGGCATCAATGATTTTCTTTTTGTCTACTTGTTTCATAACTTCCCCTTATTGATACTTGCAGTCTTAATGTTAGCACAAAACGTCTAAAGATTCAATCATTCATCCGCAATCTGTTTTCCTGACACATCCATATGATAATTCTCCCTCATGATAAGTTCGGAGATCGGCACGATCGTATACCCCTTCTCTTCCAATTGCGTCAACATGGTGTCTAACGCTTCTGCCGTATACTTTGCACCATTGTGACAGAGAATGATCGCTCCCGGACCAAGTGCCTTATGATTACAAACCGTATCAATAATAGAATCCACGCCATAGTCTTTCCAATCAAGCGAATCAACCGACCATTGGATCGGATAATAGTTCATTTGATACGCCGTCTTAATGACTGCATTATCATATGCTCCATACGGTGGGCGGAACAAAAACATCTCGTACCCCGTCAGTTTCTTAACTCTGTCATGTACACTTTTTAATTCCGATTCTTTCTCCGACTGAGAACCCACGGACTGTAAATCATAGTATGAGCAAGCACAGAAGATAACAGCGAAAGCAAACAACACACTAAAGCACCAACTCTGCTTGCGTGACTTCCGGCTTGATATACCACTTCCATTTCAGCCAAGTCCTTATTGCGATGTTCTTTTCTGCTTGCATTTAAGATTTCGTCCTTTTTCATAAAAACACCTCCATGCCAAGTTTTCTTGTCAATAGAGTTCATAAAAAAGTTACAACTGATATAATAGGTAACTTTTCTACCACTTCGATTATACTCGCAACTTAATGACTTCTTGAATACTTGCCGAAAAAGAAAAACTGCCATCGGTTTGACAGCAGTTCTTCTTCGGTTGGTATCCGTTAGGAATACACAATATCATTCAATACAATCTCATCGGCACAGGCTCGAATGTTATTCATCAATCCTATCCATCTCATCATATCCGTTGCTTTCAGTTCTTCCGTTACACCCTGCTTCTTTGCCATTTCCCTTATCAGATATTCCGCCATATCACGAGCCGAAGTATCAATTTCGGCAAGGTGTTCATATAACTTTCCGCTTGTCAGCAGATTAAAATATAGCACACGCTTATGTTCCCTCAAATATCGTTGCCGCAATCGACCATATTTTGAAAGGGGAGGACTTTTCTCTACTGTCAGGCAGGGATAATAGTAATCTCCGATGAGTTCGTATCGGATACCTGTTCTTTCGTCTGTAATAAATCTTTGCATAGTTCTTTCTCCTTTTGCTTCTTGTAGTAAAACTCCAAGGTTTTCTTATTGTGGTTTACCTTTTTACATTCCTCGGAACAGAATTTCTGCTGACTGTGTGTAGGCCAGTAGGTACTGCCACACACAGCACATACACGCTGACGATAATAGTGATCACCTTTTTCCGCTTCTCTGTCGGCTTTCGTTTTATCCTGCCTTGCCTGATAACAACAATCCTTTGAACAGAATACCTGTCGATTGCTTGTAGGGACAAACTCTGTCTGGCAATGAGGACATACCTTTGTTTTGACGATTTCGCCACCGTTTTCAGCAAGTTTTTTCGCCTTTCGCTTCTCTCGATAGGCTTTTTCACGCTGACGCTGTTTCTCCAATCGCTTCTTTTCTTCCTGTTCTTCCTGCTCTTTTATCTCGGCAAGTTCTTCCTCGGTGTAGGCAATATCGACTTGTCCGACATAATTGAAATAAATGTCAACCTTTTGCGTTCTTGCTTTACCTACACCCTCGGATTCATACACCACAATCTTGTCAATGAGTTCGGTAAACATCAAATCGGAAACTTCCGTAGGATTTTTATACTTGCGTATCAGCGAAACAAAATGCTGAATATCCATAGTGCTGTCTTTTTCTTCGGAAAGTTCCTTTTTCATCGTTTCTATTTTCGCTTCCAATTCAGCCTGTTCATCGTCATACTGATTCATCAGTTGCTTGTATTGTCTTTCGGGTAACAATCCCGATATAAGATTTTCATACAAGCCACGAATGAGCGTAGAGAGTTCGTCATAGCGTTTCTGACAGCGTTTCAACTCCGATTGATTGTGCTTCGGCTTTTCCTCCTGCTTGTCTTTCCAAAGGGATTGCAGTTCCAAAGCAAAGGCTTTTTTGTCATTCAGAACGAATTTTGAAAAGCGTTTGACCGCCGATAATATCAAGGCTTCAACATTATCAGCACTTATTGAATGAGCAGTACAGGAATTTACCCTGCTCGCATAACCACCACAACGGTACGAATACTGCAAGGAGCGGTCTTTTTTGCTGTAATGTGTCTGCAATGTCAATCTTCTGCCACAGTCGGCACAGTACAGATAACCGCTTAATCGGTTGGTATGTGTACCTCTTGCCGCAGCTCTGTTCACTCGTTTCTTTCGCTTCTGAACGCTGTCCCAAAGTTCCTGCGATATGATAGGCTCGTGGGTGTTATAAAACACATACTGCTCATCTTCATCGGTAGTCTTTCTCTTATGCAGTTTGAAATTGGTGCTGACCGACTTTCTCAAAACAGTATGCCCAAGATATTCCTGCCTGCTTAAAATCGTTCTAATGGCAGATATGCCCCAAATATAAGGGTCTGCAAACTTAATCCCGTTGTACTGTTCGGGGTGATATTCCTTTGCATATGCGGCAGGAATTAAAACCTTTTCTTCGGTCAGTATTTCCGCTATGGCTCGTGGACTTTTGCCCTCATTGGCAAGCAGAAAGATACGCTTTACCACCTCAGAAGCCACAGGGTCAACAACAAGCGTCTGCTTATCGCTCGGCAATCGGTTATATCCATAAGGGATTGAACCGCTACAACGCTTTCCGTCCTTCATTCGGGCATCAAATACAGCCTTGATTTTATTGCTCGTGTCTTTGGCATAAAATTCGTTCATAATATTCAAAAACGGAGCAAAATCATTATCCGAAGCATTGTTGCTGTCAATGCTGTTGTTGATTGCAAGAAAACGGACATCTTTCTGCGGAAACAGAATTTCCGTATAAAATCCGACTTGCAGATAGTTTCGCCCTAATCGGCTCATATCCTTAACAATCAATGTTCCGACATTGCCTGCTTCAACTTCTTTTATCAAAGACTGAAAGCCTGGGCGATTGAAATTTACACCCGAAAAACCATCGTCAGTAAAATGGCGGATATTCTCAAAGCCATTCCTACGGGCATAATCTTCGAGGTATTTTTTCTGATTGGTAATGGAATTACTCTCGCCATTCAGGTCATCATCTCTTGATAATCTCTCATAAAGTGCTGTAATCTTTGAAGTCCTTGACATTCTCTTAACCTCCTTCCTTATGTATTTTCAATTTAGGACAGTTAACTTTATCGTCCTATTAAAGCATAGCCCTCCGGTGCAAGCTCAATTGCTGTCTGTGTCTCTCCGAATGTTGAAGCCCAGGCATCAAAGTTTTCAAATCCAAGCTCCTTTAACCGGCCCGCCTGCAGATAACGCATATTGGTGTAAAGCTCAGTCATGGAGTTTGATATAGGTGTGCCTGTTGCAAATGTTATGCCGCGGCCGCCTGTTATCTCATCAATATATCTGCATTTTCCGTACATGTCCGATGCCTTCTGTGAATCATTCTGTGAGATTCCCGCAACATTTCTCATTTTGGTAAACAAAAACAGGTTCTTAAATTCCTGGCTCTCATCAACAAACAGCCTGTCAACTCCAAGCTGTTCAAATGTAACTGCATTATCCTTTTTGCCTGCATCATTAAGTTTAGCAAGCCTTACCTCCAGATTTTTCTTTGTCTTTTCCATCTGTTTGATGGTAAAATGCTCGCCGTTTGATGCCTTAGCCTCACTTATCGACTCAGTAATCTCATCTATCTGTTCCTGCATGAGTCTCTTCTGTCTTTCATCTGACAGTGGTATTTTAGCGAACTGGGTGTGTCCTATGATAACTGCATCATAATCACCTGTTGCAATCCTCGCACAGAATCGTTTTCTGCGTGCCGGCTCAAAATCCTTTTCAGTTGCAGCAAGAATATTTGCCCCCGGATACAGACGTAAAAAATCCCCTGCCCACTGTTCTGTCAGATGGTTTGGAACAACAAAAAGCGACTTGTGGCACAGTCCCAGCCTCTTCGATTCCATCGCAGAAGCAATCATCTCAAAGGTCTTTCCCGCGCCCACACAGTGTGCAAGCAGCGTATTGTCTCCATACATGACATGTGCTACTGCATTCAGCTGGTGAGGCTTCAGCTCCACATCAGGTGTCATTCCCGGAAACTTGAGATGTGATCCGTCATACGTTCTCGGTCTTGAAGAGTTGAATAGCTCATTGTATTTTTTTACAAGTACCTCCCTTCTTTCCGGATCTCTGAATATCCAGTCCTTGAACGCCTCCTTTAATGCATCCTGTTTCTGCGATGCAAGCATTGTCTGCTCCCTGTTGACTACACGCTTTTCGCTGCCGTCAGGCTGAAGTATCCTGTCATAGACTTTTACATCCTTAAGGTTCAGCGTATTTTCAAGTATCTGATAAGCATTAATTCTGCCGGTTCCGTATGTGCCTGTGACAAGGGGATTATATGAATCTGCATTCTTTCCTTTTATATTCCATTCACAGTTTATAGGGGCAAATTTTACTGCCACCCACTCCCTTGAAAACAGTCTCTGTGGTGTATGCAGCACATCCTTCATAAACTGCTCTATATACTCTGCGTTAATCCATGTAGCCCCAAGCCTCACTTCTATCTCTGATGCTGTAAGAGGTTTTGGCATTGCCTTCTTAAGATATTCCACATTATCGGAATATGATGCATCCCCCTGTAATGCTTTTTCTGCAGAAATCAGTTTCTTTCTTATGTTTCCGGAAAGATATTCCTCTGAAGTCTGCCAGGTACCGGATTCCGGCACCTTAAAAATAATGCCCTTAAGGTCACTTATTATTTTCTCCCGGCTTTTCCCAGTAAGCCCTTCCATATATTCAAGGTCAACAGCTGCTTTTTCTCCCATCGAAACGGACAGTGCCTCAACAGATGTATCCACATGTGTAACAGGGACAGCCTTTCTGATGGTTCTTTTGGTAAACATGTCCGCTTTGCCCGCAACCTTTCCGTCATCATCAGTCTCTTCTAGTGATGATATAAGGCTGTAGCCTGCGTCTTCCCTGAATGCGGTCTGGTTTGTCCTGGAATTTAAGTACCCGAACTTTTTTACGAAGCTGTCGTAAACACTGTTGAGCCTTGCCTGTGATGCCCTGATTTCTTCATCGGATGCATCATCAAGCTGTAATTCAATAAGCTCTGACACGCTGTCCCGCACATCAATTAGGCCTTTCATGCGCTCAGCTGTTTTTTCCGGAATGTCCTGTGGACGCATTATTGAGTTTTCCCTGTAATATATTTTTCCATTTACTGAACAGTAGGAGAAATTTTTAACTCCTGCCTCTGCAGGTATGCTTTCATCCTCAAGCTCTTCATCAGATATTTCAGTATCATCAATGGAAATTTCGCCGCGTATCATCTGTACAGCCTGCCTGAGCCTGTCTGCCAGTGAAGTGCCGGATTCCGGTACGCAGGCACTCTCCATTCCATGAGGACCGCTTACCATTTCCATTTTGCCAAGCACCATGTGCGGATTGTTAACGAAATAGCTGTTCATCTCTATTCCGTTTTCATCTGTGCCGAGATGTATCCAGTCTTCATCCGTATCTATGTACATATCCCTCTTCTTCAGAAAAATGATGTCTGATGTAACGGATGTTCCGGCATTTTTAAACGCATCGTTTGGAAGTCTTATTGCTCCTAACAGCTGTGTTCTCTGGGCTATATACCTTCTGACTGAAGGATTAGCCTTGTCCATGGTGCCCTTGCTTGTGATAAAAGCTATCACTCCTCCCGGACGCACCTTGTCGATTGTCTTTGCAAAAAAATAATCGTGGATATAGAAATTGTGTTTGTCATATGACTTATCCAGAACTTTATACTGGCCAAACGGCACGTTTCCTATGGCCACATCAAAAAAATCATTCTGAAAATCTGTCTTTTCATAGCCCTTCACATCTATGTGTGCATCAGGATATATAAGCTGCGCCATCTTTCCTGTTACCGGGTCAAGCTCCACTCCGTAGAGTCTAGATGCACTCATATCTGCCGGCAGCCTTGAGAAGAAGTTTCCTATTCCCATTGATGGCTCAAGGATATTGCCTTTTGTAAAGCCCAGGTTGTTAAGCACCTTATACATCGCATCAATGACAGATTTATCCGTAAAATGTGCATTAAGTGTGCTCGCCCTTGCACTGTCATATTCAGTGGTTGTCAGCAGGCTTTTTAATATGCCGTATTCTTCTGACCATGAAGCATTTTCAGCATCAAATATTTCCGGTATTCCTCCCCATCCAAGATATGCGGACATGATTGTCCTCTCATCGGCTGTTGCAGGACGTTTTTCATTTTCTATCTGCTTGAGAATTTTGAGTGCTGAAATGTTACGCTGTGCTTTCTGCCTCTTGGTAAGTGTGGATGCATCAGCTTCTGCCAAAACTAAAAGAGCAGTGTAATCAGCTGCTCTTTCGGTAAAATCTTCATTATTCTGTTGTTCTGCATTATCCGGATGTTCAGCCTCTGTTTCATCTAATGCCTCCGACTGAGTATCATTTTCCGTCTTATCCGGCTCTATATTTATAAAATCTGTAAAGCTGAGCTGCTCTGGTGCCTCGGATTTATGTTTATCCGTGGACGGCTCCTGCATTTCTGTTGTTTGAGAAATATTATCTGATTCCTCAGCTTCCGGAATAATATCATTATTTTGTCTGTCACGGCTTTTGTACTCACCGGTTAGTATAAGGGTTCCGATTTCCTGTTCAACGCTGCTCCATGACAGTGTGCCTTCTGCTTCGCCCTGCTCATCACGCCACTGGAAACGTATGCCCTGAGAACCATATGTGTCATATCCATGAAGCCCCATGCCGTCAACCGGCCAGCTCGCCCCGCCAAGTCCGTATTCCTTTTTGATAAGTGCTGTTCTTTTACCAGCCTCCATCTCATTCTGGAAAATCTGTACGACTCTGTCAAAGCCTCCTTCAAAGCCGGTTCCACGGAGCATGACCTGTCTAATATAGTCATGAGGTATATAATCAGCTTTCCGCGGATTCAGATAGCCGTATTTTTCTACCTTTATGCGCTGCTCATCCTCTGTCGGCAGCTCTGGCATGAAATATAGTCCGGTACCGGATTCCGGTACATACTCATCCTCACTGGTACCGGATTCCGGTACAATTTCATTTTCTATAAAGTGTAGATCACTGTATCCCTCACTATTTCCTCCGCCCTGTTCAGGATGCTGTTCATCATTCGTATCCATTTCAGCTGGTCCTGCATCTTCAGCTGCTCTGTCACTCCTTCCTGTTTTTTCATCTGCGGCACGATTCTGTCCATCTCGTCCTGTGCTCTCTTCTGTACCTCCAGGCAGTGTTCCTGAAGTTCCCCGAACATTAGCATCGTATCGAACTTCGCCCTGTAATTCTTTTTCAGCCAGGTCCTGTGCATAAGTCCGAATTTCGTCAGCGGCTCCTGTGGTTCCTTGTTCGGTATAAGGTTCGGTATCTCGTAGTCCCCTGCTTTGATGTATTCGAGTTCCATATGTTTTATCCTCCCTCTCTGCACTTTTACGCTTTAAAGCATTATAGTCCACACTGGGGTCCCTGTCAATACCATGCACCCTGTCATAGGTTAAAACTGCAATTCCAACTTCACGCAGTGCCTGCTGTGCTGCATCCGTCATGCGTGAGGAAAGCTCACAGAAATCACTTTCAGGCATGTCTTTTATAAATGACATATCATAATCAGGAAAACCGCCTGTCGATAAGCCCATTCTTTCCTTTATCATCCGGTTAAGGCCGTACCTGAAAAAAAACCTGACGTTTCTGCGGTACTCATCCATCTTGTATTTTTCTTCATCAAGTTCACTTAAAGGACTGTTGTCAGACGAATACTTTTCTTGTGCAATATCAGCTGCATACTCATCAGCCAGATATTCCACAAGATAGTCCATTGTATGTTCTATAGACGGCTCCTTTGTGTCATATTTATCAGTCTGCGGCTGTAGTCCATATACTTTTAACAGACGATTCTGTATCGTTTCCGTGTGATATGGTTTTCGTATCCACAGTCTCGGCAGATGTCCTCCCATTTTAGGTACAACACTGGTTACATCCCATACATACTTAAGTTTTCTGCTGTTGCTTTCATCAATAAGGGCAATGCCGCGGTTGCCTTTCTTAATCCAGCAGCCCATTTTAGAGTTCCATATGTTCATTGTAGCGCATGCAACAGCATCAGGCCGCTGTGCATATATGAGAATCTGATCCATGAAACGGTACCTGTACACACGTGATGCATGTTCAAGAAAATCGTTCCAGGCGTTTAAGTCTTGTCTGATGCGCGACTGTGTTTCATGAGCCAGCGCCTTAACTTCATATAGCTTCATTGGCTGTCACCTCGGATAAATGCTAGATTTCAGGTTTTATATTTTTTTCATAAGAAATTTTTCTTGATTCCTGCGGAATAATATCAAGCTTATTCCGCGTTACCATTTCTATTGAGTTTTCTTTTCTGTCATACATATACACCTGATTCGAGAGTCTTTCAGACGGACTGACAGCATCCATGTTTGTCTGCTGTATAAAAGCCGAAAGGTCATCACAGTCAGGCACCAGCCTTGCATCCATGGCAAGCACTTCATGCGTGCTTGACGGAATGATAATCAGATTTCCTTCCACCCGGTCGGACAGTTCTTTAAATACCTCTGTGTCGAGCAGTACTGTTGCACCATTGTTTGAGGTGTTCTGGACTATCCACGGATATCCTTCAGACAAGCTGCTTACATCCCCTCCTAAAAGGTCTGAAATCTGCTCATCACTCATTCCTCTGGCTTTAAGCTGACCATACACATAATCAAACAGGTTGGTTATATTCACCTCAAAAAGTCTGGACATATTTTTTTCTGCCGTATCAAAAAGTTCCTGCTCTGACATTCCAAGCGCAGCTGCAATTTCATTATTTACCATAATAGTTTTTGACAGACCGTCATGATCAGACAGACATATGTTGTATGAAACAGTCAGGTCGTTCAGCTGTCTTGTCGGGCACCCTGCCAGTCTTTGTGCATTAGCTTTCGCATTTGAAATTTCATAAATGATATTTTGCCTGAATCCCTCATCCAGTACATCCTGATATTCATTCACCGGTGCTACATCATATGCCATCAGTACAATATCTGCAGCATTTTTTATAACAAGTTCAATATCCTCTGACAGTTTGTAGTCCTCATACAGCTGTGTCATATTAATGACTGGACACACATTTGTATCTTCTTTTCTTACTACAAGTCCGTCGTAATCCATGCCGTTTACTTTTTTCACACGCTTCAAATGAAGTTCTGAATTCTGATACTCCGGAGGCAGGTAGTCAAGTACTGCATTTTCCACAACATCCTTAAAAATTTCATATTTCATCATTATTTTTCATCCTCCTTTATCTCAGTCTCTGCAGTCTTTTTCAGATATGCAATCAGCCTGTCCGTCTCATGTTCATTAGTATTGTGTTGCATCTCCATCAGATAAATTTTTTCGTTCATGTTCCATTCTCCTTTAAATTTTTATATATTTTTGTTAAACGTGCCGGATTCCGGTACGCGGCTAACCTGTTTTGTTTTTCTGCCGGTAAACTCCTGTTCAGTCTTTTTAATTCTTCTTAACATGCGCAGTTCCTTTCCAAGTTCCTTTATCTCTTGTGAAAGTCTTTCCATATCTTTTTTTGAAATATCATCATCCGGCAGATATTCCTTGAGCTGTTCATATTCATCCTGAAGGGCTTCAAAAGCTTCATCACTGATATCAGGATTCTTCAATTCGTTTTCTAGCTGCTCTTTTCTGTCAAGCTGTTTTTTCTGTCTACTGTCCAATGCCTCTGAAGCATCCTTTTTATTCCACTTTTCCCTTTTAAGTGAATTTATCATTTCTTCAAGCCTGCTTTCCCGGTCCTGTATGTTATTCATGTTTTTTAAATTGTTCATTTTAATGTATGAGCACTCATCGAGAAGCCTGTCTATAGCCATAATGTCTCTTCTGACGCCTTTTGTAACTGCATACGGATTAGGCAGCCTGTAAAAGCTTACCGCCTGGTAAAGCCTTCGGTATGTGCCTGTGTTTTTATATATTTCGTCAATCGATGCAAGCTTCTCTTTTTTCTCAAGGTTATCAGCAACTTCTTCATACATCCTGCTTCCGCTTTTCTGCTTTATGCGTTTTGCTATATCCTCCGGAGAATATCCGGATGGCATGTTATAGCTTCTTCTTCTGTGTTTTTTTCCGGCATCGTCCGTGTATGTGTATGTAAAATAAGTCGTGTTCTTCTTCTTTGACTTTCCGGCTCTTACTGAATATCCTGCCATCTTCATATGCTCCATGAACTCCGGCAGTGTATCAGAATGTTTTAAGGCAAGGTCAATGTCTGCTCTTATCACATGTGTCCAGTTCATTCTGCCGTTTTTCTTTTCATTCCATTCTGCATATGAGAGCCCTTTCTTTTTATTCTCTTCAAATTTCAGTGGCTTAAGGCCATGCTCCATGCATATTTCATCCGTAACCGGCTGTATATATCTTTCCCAGTCACCATTTTCATATCTGTATTTGTATCCATCAGTTCTGCTTACAGAATTAAATATAAGGTGCGAATGGATATGATTTTTGTCAGTGTGCGTTGCAAAAACATAGTCATAGTTTTCGCCAAGATACTTTTTGGCAAACTCTTTTGTAATTTTATAAGCTTCATCCGCATCCGTTTCCCCGGGCTCGAATGAAATTACAAAATGATATCCCTGCCTGCCATGCATCTTTCCATACAGTTCTTTTGTGTCCAGGAATGTCTTTATGATATCTTCACTGTCATATCCTGCATTGCCGCCGACATATAAACCGTCACACGTTTTTGCTTCGTTATTTTTTTCATCAAGAATATATTTCACAGCATTGGCCAGATGTCTGTGCGGCACCGCTGGTGCCTCCTTCATGTGCATAAGCTTTGTAACCGCCAAGTCTGTTTGCCTCCCATCTATGTACAAAAAGAACGTACCGGATTCCGGTACGTTCAATAAAAAAAGAATCTAAGATGCTTTATCTTAAATTCTTTTTGCTACAACGTAAATGTCAACTGTTCATTCCTCTATTTTTTCCGTGAGCTTTTCCAGCCTGACGTTTAATTCTTTCATGAGCTCAACAACATATTCTGCATCACGCATATCGCCAATATTACTGTTAAGCCTGTGTGCTATCTGATTGATGTTCACTCCGATTTTTCGGATCTGATAGTTAAGGTCTTTTAATTCCATGTCTACACGAACGTCTTTTTTTCCTGTCTGTGACAGCACAAGGTTCCTTATATAGGCAGACAGGTCCCATCTGCCTCCATATGTGAACCGTGTTTCAGTTTTTTTCATTTTATCAATAAGAGTGTACTCCTCCTGTGTCACCCTGAAGGTTATCTTTCGGTCTTTCATTTTCACTATCCTCTAATCCTGTCAGAAGCTGTATCTTCTCCCTGAAGCTTTCAATATTATCTGCATCAACTTCACCAAGCAGGTCTCTTACTATGTCTCCGATCAGTGAATCATTTTCGCGCTTCAGACGTTCCTCTTCTTTTTTCAGTTCGTCTCTTAATCCCTTGATTTTTTCTTTGTATTTCTGTTCTGATTTCTTTTGTGCCTCTGTCGTTTTTGCAATCTCAAGCTGAAGTTTTTTTATTTTTTCGTTAGTCATTTTTTCCTCCAATAAAAACGAACAGGCGGTGTTGAATCTGCCTGTCCGTTTCTTTTACAATTATATTCTACAACATGCAACTATTAATATCTACCACCACTTACTACCACTATTTTAAGTTGGCAGGTCCGGCAGGTCATCATTCATGTACTCTGCCTGTTTCTGGTATTCCCTGTGGCGCCTGTACAGAGTGGCTTTTGAAACACCAAGTGACTCGGCAGCCTGTGTTACGGTCATGCCTGAGTCTATCATCCTGTAGACCTTTTCCATATCTATCCAGGTGCGGCTTTTCTTTTTTCCAAGATTTTTTCTAACTGTCATGTTATCCATCTGCACTTTCCTTCTTTCTCCTTAAGTGCTTTCGTTCCTCCTCCATCCTCCTGTATAGGGTGCGCGGTGATACCTTCAGTCTTGACGCTATCTGCCTGTTAGGCAGTCCCTGTCTATACAGAATAAGATACTGATCCATGTCAATTTCTTTTCTTGGTCTGTGCGGATACTCCTTTTGTTTTTTTTCGCTCACAAAAACCACCTCCGGCTCACGATTTTTTTCCAGTCTGTTCATATTTTTTTACTTAATTTGTCCCTTGATTTTTTCTAGTCAGGCTGTTGGGGTAAACCTCTGTTTCTGTTATGTGTCAGAATTGTCTCACTATGTTTCAGCATCATTTCACTGACATATCACAGGTGTCTCTTTTATGTTTCAAATGCGTTGAAAATGTATTCCAAATGCGTATAATTACGTTTCTTTTTTATCTCACATGTCTTATACATGTCTCACATTCGTTTCAAAACATGTTGTTTATGTGCGTTTTAAGTCATTTTTCAAGCAGAAACACACTTTATTACATTCTCAACGTAGACTAATTATTTGCAAGATACGCATTCTGTCCGACAGAATGCATTTCTTGTCAAGGGCGCCGCCCCTGATACCCCGGTAAAATATTTTTTTATATCATGACATCACGCTTTTCATCCAGCCATTTAAAAAATCCTGACATGAAATATCATCATCAGCTGAATAAAAATCGCTCCTGTACCTGTAGACAGATTCAATCAGGCTGCTCTGCACTGAAAGAATTTCTTTTTGCTCTTCATTCAGTGTGCCAATGAATTCATAGAGTTCATTTTTTATCTGCTTTCTTACTTCAATTTCATCAGAGTGTGCAAAAATATTTTCCTTGCTTGTTGCCATCATTGAAAGAAAATATCTCTGAAATTCGTTTGCAATTTTTTCTTCTAACATCATATCTTTTCTCCTGTGGTTTACTGTCCGGCTGTTGCATCCTGCGTCTGCCCGGCCTGTGGCTGTGATGTGTCCTGTGTCTGCTCTGCCGACTGTCCGGCCGCTGCATCAGTTGTTTCCGGAAAGACCGCATTGGGATCATCTTCCGGTGAAACATCACGTACATCAGGCGCATTGTCCTGTTCATTCTCCGTGTTACTGCCTGAGCCGTCAGCTTTGATTTTTTTCACTTTAAGATATCCGTTTTCATCAAAATAATATTCTGTATCCGCCTCAGTTTCTTTTATTTTTTCTGTTGCATTTTCTGTCCCTGCCGTGGTTTCCCTGACTTTATTTTTTTCTGCATTATGAGTATGTTTTATAAGCATGACACCCATTACGCATGCAGCTGACACGAGCAGGATAAAAAGTGTCCTGCGGATTTTTTCATATGGATTTTTTCTCATTATCATCACTTCTTTCTTAGTGTAACCGGTGTGATGTATTCTTCAAGCTCGTCTGCATCAAATGCAAGCTCCTTGGTTTTTTTCTCATAGCCAAGTTCACTTATGAACCTTGTAATTGACATTCCATACCATTCCTTGAAGCCTAAAAATATAACCGGGAATGCAAGCGGTATTCCGAAATAACATCCGACATTCAGTGCTATGTTGAACTTGAAATATACAAGTGCTGTTACACCTGCAATGATTAAAAGTGCAGCCGCAACACACAGCACTTCTTTTAATGTATAACCGAACATGAATTCATTTTTATATTCAGTGTCGGGGTCCTTGTTGATTGGTATTGTCATAAAATTATTCCTCCCTAAAAAATCCAGCGTGCCGGATTCCGGTACGCTGTCAGTTATTTTCCTGTCCTGCCGCATCAGCCGCTGTATCATCCTGCGGATACTGCGGAGTTCCATAGCCAGCTATCTTTGAATATGTGATTGAATATGTATGCTCTTTTACATGGCTTCCTTTATGGTAAGGTGTGGTGCTGCTTCTTCCGCTGTTGCCTTCTATTGTTGTAAGCTTTTTTGTTTCAGGATTATATCCTGTCACAATTCCTGTATGGCTCATTCCGTTTCCGAAAATAATAATGTCACCTGCCTTTGGCACATATCCGCTTGCTGCATCATGATACAGGTTATTGTTAATATACCACTGCTTTGAAGCTGCGACACTTGCAGTCTTTGGCATGATACCCTTTTCAATAAAGCCACACTTGTCTGCACAGTATGACACGAACATGGCACACCAGTTCGCATCCATCCCATACCAGTTTTTGTACCTGTATCCTCCGACTGTCTTGTCCGCATCATTAAGTTCATTCTGTGCTGCCTCTACTATCTGTGTGCAGACAGTTCCATTGTTATCACCCTGTCCTCCTGATGCATCGACAGCTGCCTGCATTATTACCGTCAGGCTTGTAAGCATAACTGTAATACATATTATGGCTGCCATGAGAAGCATAATTAAATTGTTATTTTCTCCTGCCTGCGAAACACTGTAATCACTGACAGCCGCTGCAGTCTCATGTTTTGCCTGCTGTGTCTGTTCAGCCTGTGTCTGTGCTGTCTGCTGTTGCATTTTCTGTGAAACCTTTACTGCAGCCTGTGCAGCATTTTTTGCTGTATCAACAGCAGCTGTCACCGCAGCTGTCACCCCAAATGTTGCTGTACCGGTCAACGCTCCTGACGTTGTTCTTACAGCCGTACCGGCAGACTTTGCTGCAGTGCCGGCGGCTGTCTGCACATTCTTATTTACCATGGTCTTTGATTTAACAGTCAATATATTTTCTTTTTCTGTTTTATTTCCACGGAGATTCCTGTTTCTTTTAATGATATCAGATGACCACTGTTTCTTAGACAGTTCCTTCTGGTACATTTTGTTATATCTTTTCTTCTGCCTTCTGCTCAGGGTGCCATATAATGCTCTGCTCTCTTCTGCCAAAACGCTCTGAAGCTCAGGCATTTTTTCTTCTGAAGCATTATTATTTCTGTTTTCTTCATCATACCCGCCGTTAAACTGTACATCAAAATTTTTTACAGCATTCCCTGTTTTTTTCGCGGCCGATGCAGTAAATCCGCTCACATGTCTTATGACTGTTCCACCTGTTTTTATTGTACGCTCCGTGGTTCTTATTTTTGATTCCTGTGCCGTTATTACACGCATGTCATTTCCCCCGGTTTAAATCACAGATAAAAAGTTTCCTTTGAAATGTCAGCCTCTTCCTGTTTCTTTTTCTTTTCTGCCTGCTTATGGAAATTTGTATCAAATGATGCAAACAGCGGATTGCTCTCACTCATTCTCGCATCCATCAGATATACATTTCCACGCCATACAAGCACTCCGCAGCCTTCAGTATTTTCTTCAAGTGCCTTAAACTCTGTTGGTGAGAATTCCTGAATCTTGGCAAGATTTGCTGCATCAAGCCCACCCTGGTCAAAGAACACCTTGAACGGACAGTTTGAGAACATGTCTCTCAGCGATGGATTTTCAAGCACGTGTGTAATATTCTGGGCAGCAAGCGTAACTATGGCTCCAACCTTACGGTATGTCTCAATTGCATACAGAAGCTGTGCTGCCGTTGTTTCTTTCTCACACAGCACCTGCGCCTCATCCACAATCAGGTGGAGTGCCTGCTTTGTTTCCTGGTTTGTATCAATTCTCATTGAGAGAAAATGCATTATTGTCAGCATGCACGGCTCCCATATCTCCTGGTCAATATTTTTAAGACCGAAGCCTATAAGCCTGCTGTTCATGTCAAGGTTTGTTTCATGTGCAAACATGTCGTATACACCTGTGGTGTAATCCTCAAGTGAGTCGACTATCTCCATAATTATTCTCTTGTCTTCAGTAAACTCAGCAGTATCAATCTGTGCTTTAATTTTTTCCCTGAGCAGCGGCAGAGTCGGGTATTTTTTCTTCTTTGCATGTTTTGAGGTCTCGTTAAAATATTCCTCATACATAGTCCTTACTGCACGTCCGACATAGTTCATGTGAATTCTGGTTACAACAATATTTGTCATGATTGAGGCACAGAATGAATTAGAAAAGTTTGTCATCCTTGCAATAAATTTATTCCGGACATTGCTGTCTCCATTCTCCACATAGTCAGGAATCTCATACGGATTCATATAAATTTTGCTCTGAGGTGTAAAATCAAAATACATTCCGCCTCTCAATGAGCGTATGAATTCCATCTGTTCATTATTCGGGTCAAGTATAATCACATCATCATCTGTAAACAGCAGAGGCTGTGCTATCTCTGTTTCCTTAATGAAAAATGATTTGCCGCTTCCAGTATGTCCTACCATAAAGCCATGAGGTGCAGGAAGAAGTTTTCTGTTACCGTATATGAGATGCTTTGTCGTTTTATTGAGTCCGTATACGATTCCGTTGCTGTCATGCACATCTCCTGCATAGAACGGCTGGAAAGCTATAGCTGACGAGGTATATAAAAACCTCATATGATTTACCTGACGTCCACCTATCGGAAGGACAGTGTTTAATGCCTTAAGCTGCCTGTGGTAATATGGTTCAAGCTCATAAGAGCTTCCCTTTGCCTTCTGTTTTAAAATATCCACCCTCTGTGTCAGCTCCTCAAGTGAATCTGCATACACCAGCACCAGAAGCCCGAGAAAAACTCCCTCCTCATCATTCTCATCAAGCTGATCCATGTCATCTTCCAGGCTCGTCTTCTTTTTGGTCAGGCTGTAGCTTGTAGTTGCTCCAAACTGCTTATTATTGTAATTTCTTGTACGCTCCTGGGCTATTACCCTTTCGTTATTTGCATGCGCGTTTTCAAGTCTGTCATGAATTACATTCTTTGGAACACGCTGCATGTCTATCGTAATGTATGTTGGAAAAAGTACATCACTTAAGCTGTGTATTACCTTGTCCTCTGAAAGAGACTGCCCAAACGCGGTTCCCACAAGCACTGATATGTATTGTTTATTGTTTATAACCATGTAGTCGGTATCTGACTGTATTGATGCCGGAAGTATCTGGTTTTTCCATCCGCTGTCATGTGGTGATATTCTTGCAGGAGGCAGGCACTCTTCCCCTGCCCGTAACATTCTCGACAGCAGTACCATTCTCTCTTCTGCAGACATTTTGTATATCCTGCTCCTTAAGTTACGGAAAATATTTGACAGTGTAGTGTCAATCGTTGCAAAGTATGCCTCAGCTTCTTCTAGAGAGTGCGCACGGCATGTCACAGTAAGAATCATTGTCTTTCTGATGTCCCTTGTTCCTTCATCTATCTTCTGGTTAATCCACTTTCCTATTCCTTTTTCTATCACAGGGTATTCCTGTCCGTTAATTGGATTGAATATCTCATTCACAAATGAATCCAGGTCTCTCTGTTCGTTTGCAAGTGTTATCTTAAAAGGTCCATCCAGAGATTTAAGCAGTGTCATTATCTCCAGCAGTGTACTGTCCTTTTTAGCGGTATCCTTATTTACATAATTGATATCCTCGAACATATAGCTCTGATCATACATTGCTTCACCTGTCATTGGCTCAATCTTAAAGTTGCCGTTTTCATATGCCCTGTCAATGCAAAGCCATTCCTTGACGCTCCGAGGCACCTTTACTACCGGCACGCTTAAAGCTCTTCCCTTTTCAAATTCACTATTTGCATCTAATTTTGCCATTATGTTTCCTTTCCTTTAAATCCCAAAAGTCTGTTTCAGGAATGAGTCTGCACCTTTTACTCCTGCAGCTGTCAGCATCATCATGAACATATTTTCAATGCATCCAGTCGGCAGGATTATGTCAGTAAGAATGTTGTCTCCCAAGAAATCATGCAGGTTCAGCTTCGAGACCAGTACCACAAACATCACTATGACAACTATTGAAAATGATTTACTGAGTAATGTTTTAATCCATGCTCCTGCAGCATTCTGTATTCCCGGTCCTCCGGGAATACACGAAACCGCAAGTGGTCCCGTTGCTGCAAGCATGTATAACTGTATAGTTCTGCCAACCATTGTGATAAATATGGTAGCTGCACATACAATCGCTATTACCAGGAAGATTATGCCAATAACCATCAGTACCATAAGCTGTACTTCATTGACCGATGAATCTTCCAGTCCTCTAAAATCACTTTCACCTATTATAACCCCTCCGGTTACTTTGGTTACTGAAAATACCCATTTGCTGAACCATAGTACCGAATTTATTGCAAGATTGCCGAGCAGTACCTTAATCAGCACATTGACTCCGGTTTCAATTGTCATGCTCTCCCTAAGGTTTCCAACCTGCCTGCATATGCCTATGTAAAAGAAAAGATTCAGCATTGTGGCTGCTATTGCCTGAAAGAACGGAAAAAGAGTACCACTGACATATGCCCATGCTGTAGACGATGCACCTTGAGGTGTGTTTAATCCAAAACCAAGGCTGAATCCCAACATATAATTGTATAGCTTAACTCCAATAATATATAAAGGTGCAAGGCCGCTTGTAATCCAGTCCATTAAACCACCCCCTTACATTATTGCTGCCAGTATCTGCGGTGCCATTGCCATTACAAAACCGCCTCCAATACGTTTGAATGCGTTTGCCTGCATTGTACCCTCAGATCCCTGAAAGGCGATGCCCCACTCTGAAATTCCCCAGAGTGTAATTATTGAACCGATGGATGAAACAATTCCACTTACAAGATTCTGCAGCGATGTAAATTTTGCTGTTACAACATTTGCTGCCTCCGCTGCGTATACCGGTGACACTTCACCTGCCATGATTACTGTAGTAATAAGCAGTGCAAGCATAACCTGGAAGAAACGTACCGCATCCACATTCTGTATTCTGTACTTTATCATTTTTATATGCCTCCCTATTTTTTCTTTTTTGCAAGTGCCACAATGCCTACTCCGATAAAGCTCAGCAGGAGCCATGAACCGAAGAATATCATTCCCATAAACTGTGCCATATCCGGCTTAAATTTAGCAAGCAGCGCCGTCAGCAATAATGCAAGCATAAATGCTGCTACAAATGTAACAATGAAACCAACTGGTATTTTCTTCTTTCTGTGCATAATAATTTTCTCCTTTTAAAAAACGCAGAGCCTCACAGCCCTGCGTTAATCATTGTTTGTAGGTAATTGGGTAACCCCCTAGTGTTTCTTCTTTGATACTGCTTTCTTCCTGAAGAATGAACAGATAACTGCCATTACTCCTGCTATTCCTGCAAGCACATACATAACCACTGACATGTAATCACCGGTCTTTGGCTTTGGCGGAGCAATCATTGTAATGGTCTGGGCTGCATCGTTGATGTCATTGTGTGATGCAATGGCATAAGCGCCATCTGCAGTCACAACATCAAGCTGCTCAAATACTACAAGCTGCTTTCCTGTCATGCCTTTTCCATTGAATCTGAATGTCACGTCAACTACGCCCTCGGTGCCTGCCGCTGTAAACTCAGTTACTGCAGTTACTTCCTTTCCGTCAATCACAAGTGCTTTTCCTGTAGCCTTGTCCATGAGCTTTCCTGTCACTCTGTAGGTCTGTCCCTGTACCAGATTCTGGTACGCTACTGAATCTACAATAGTAACGCTGCTGTCAGCTGTTGAGCTGTGATCCTTTCGCTCACCATCGATGGCCGTTGTTCCAATCTTCGGAACATAAAGTGTCTGTGCCTCATCTGTGATATCGGCATGTGTCGCTATGAGATTATTCTCATAGTAGACATCCTCAAACATAACAATTGTTCTTCCTGCAAGAAGGCTCGCATCAAATGTAAATACCACATCCACTTTGCCTGTTGCTTCCTTCGCAACAAACTCTGCCTCTGCCGTAACATTGTTTCCGTTTGCAATAACCGGTGCTCCGTTTGACTTGTCTACTGCAGTTCCGACTACCTTATACTTCTTTCCTGGTACCAGATTCCGGTACGATACAGTATCGACTATCTTTGCACTCTTCTCAGCATAAAACATGCTGGTGCCTGACTTTGCATCCTTTGCTGTAGTCTTAATTTGTGGCACGCAGATGGTCTGGTTCTCATCACTGTAATCTTCATGTACCGCAATGAGTACCTCTTTAACTTCACTATTGTCGGCTGGATTGTTATTTTCATTATCTACCTCGACCTTGTTTGATGTGTTATCTGTTTTATTCTGTGTGTTTTCTGACTCAGATGCCTTCTGTGTATCATCAGGTGTCTTGTCCTTGCTTGATGTATCATCAGGGTTTGCATCAGCATTATCCGCATTTTTCACGAGATAAAGCTTCTCAAACAGCACCATTGTCTTTCCGGCAAATTCCTTTGCACTGAATGTAAACTCAACATCCACAGTGCCGTCTGCTGTTTCAGGTGTGAATTCAGCCTCGGCTGTGATATCCCTGCCGTCATTCTGCAGTGGTTTTTTGCTGTCCTTATCCATTACTGTTCCTGCTACCCTGTATGTAAGGCCCGGGATAAGGTTTTTGTATGTTACTGTATCTTTTACTTTTACATCATCCCCTGCATTTGACAGATGAATGCCTGTCACCTCATCAAGAGCCTCTGTTGCAATGGCTGGCACGTAAATGGTCTGTGCCTCGTCATTTATGTCAGCATGTACTCCTACAAGCCTGTTCTCATAACGGATTTCCTCAAACATTACAATGGTCTTTCCGGCTAAATTACTTCCGTCAAAGATGAAATCAACATCCACTTTTCCGTCTGCTGTCTCAGGTGTTATCTCAGCTTCTGAAGTTACTGCTTTTCCGTCTGCATCCTTAATCACCTTTCCGGTTTTCTTATCCATCGCTGTTCCTGTTACCTTATATGTCTTTCCAGGAATGAGATTTGTGTACTCGACAGTATCCGTGATTTTGATATCCTTCTCAGCATATGTGAGCTTTGTCTCTGTCTTTGTGTCTGTTGCTGCTGTCTTTACTGATGGAACATAGATAATCTGTGCTTCATCGGAAATATCAGCATGCACGCCAACGAGCTTATTGTTGTAGTAGATGTTTTCATACATTACAACTGTCTTTCCGGCAAGTGAGCTTCCGTCAAATACAAACTCAACATCGACTGTACCATTTGCTTTTTCTGCCTTAAACGATGCCTTTGCGGTTACATCTTTTCCTGCATCGTCCTTTAATGTCTCGCCTGTTGTCTTGTCTATTGCAGTTCCTGTGACTGTGTATTTCTCACCCGGTACCAGATTCCGGTACGCTACTGTATCAGTGATGTGTATGTCCTTCTCTGCAAGTGTGAGCTTTGTTGCTGTCTTATCATCAATGGCTGTTGTCTTTACAGATGGGATATAAATTGTCTGTCCCTTGTCATTGATATCCTCATGGGCTGCAATCTCTGCTTTTCCATAGAACATCTTTTCAAACACAACCACAGTTGTATCATCAAGACCATTTGTATTGAAATGGAAATCTACTGTTGTTTCTCCGTCAGCTGTATCCGGTGTGAAATCGGCTGATGATGTAACGGCCTTGCCGTTTACTGTCACAGCCTTGCCGGTACGCTGATCCATGAGTGTTCCGGAAATGGTGTATGTCTTTCCCGGTACCAGATTCCGGTACGCTACTGTATCAGTAAGAGTCACATCACTGCCTGCCAGTGACATGTGCGAGTCAGTGTCCTTATCCTTAACACTTGTAAAAATGAGTGGAATGTGGACTGTCTGTGCCTCATCATCAATGTCTGCATGTACTGCAATAAGCTTGTCCGTATAGTAGACATTCTCGAAGAATACCACTGAACGTCCGGCCATGGCTGTTCCATCAAATGTAAACTTCACATCCACACTGCCGTCTGCTGATGCTGCAGTAAACTTAGCTGTCGATACAAGCTCGTTTCCGTCTGCGTCTGTAAGGGGCTCTCCTGTCTCTTTGTCCACGGCTGTTCCCCTGACTGTGTATTCCTTGCCCGGTACCAGATTCCGGTACGCTACTGTATCTGTGACAGAGACTTCCTTCTTTGCCTCGCTCACGTTAATCTTTGAGCTGTCATCTGTTGCAGTAGTCTGTGCTGCTGGAATGTGGATTGTCTGGCCCTCATCATTAATGTCCTTATGTTCTGCAACCTCCACATCCTCAAGTGTAAGTGTCTCATAAACTACAAAGCTCTTTCCTGCAAGTCCGGTTGTATCGAACTCAAACTTGAGCTTCTTTGTGCCCGATGCACGTCCTGCCGTGAAAGCCATCTCCTGTGTGACAGGCTCTCCGTCAACAAGCAGCTCTTTTCCTGTTTCTTTGTCCATAAGCACACCGCTTAACGTGTATGTCTCACCCTTTAAGAGGTTAGTGTATGTGACTGTATCGGTGATAACAGCTCTGCTGTCTGCAAGTGTAAGATGATCAGCTGTCTCACTGTCTGTGGCTGTGGTGTGGATTTCAGGGAAATAAATAGTCTGGTCTTTATTCTCCATATCCTCTTCTGTGGCTGCCACGTAATCGCCATATGTGAGCTTCTCGCATACAACTACTGTCTTTCCGCCAAGTGCAGATGAATCAAAGTTAAAGTGCATATCGAGCACCTTCTTTGTTCCATCAGATGTAAATGTCTGTGAAGCTGTCACCGGATTTCCGTTAACCATGACTGCTTCGCCTGTGTCCTTGTCCATGAGTGTGCCGGTAATTGTGTAATCCCTGCCTGCCATGGTGTCCGTGATGGTTACTTTGTCAATGATGTCTGTATCTGCCGATGGCTTGATAATCTGGTACTGTGTCTTTGCATCAGATGCCTGTGTTGTGATAACAGGTGTTGGCTCTGAATGGTTCTCGATTGTACCTATATCAACTGTAACCTTGTCTCTTCTGATAGAGAACTCGCCCTTGTAGAGGATTTTTCCCTTGTTGTTGTCACAAGAAAGTTCCTCAAGTGTGTAATCACCATAAGGCATTGCTCCAACCGAGTCATCGACCTTTGCACTGCCATCTGCGGAAGAAAACCACAGTCCGTCATACGCACCGCCGCCGTTTGTGTTCTTTGAGTGTGCGTTCCAGCTGCTCTCTGAGCTGAAATAACCGTTCTCATCAGTTTTGATGATGTGGCTCTCGCCTGTAGCTTTGTTTGTTACCCTGAATGGAATGTCACTCATTCTGTTCTGATTGTCTGTGTCAATCTTAGTAAGCTTGAAGTCACCACGCTTGATTTTGTCGCTTACCTTAAAGGTGTTGCCACCTTTTAACGAAGCAAGATTGCCGTTCTGTGTAATCTGTGCTACATATTTGCCTGTAATCTTCTCACCTACTCCGCCTACCTGAAGATATGCTCCATCAAGATTGTATCCTTCCGGTGCCTTTGTTTCTTCGATTGAGATTGTGCCGAGTGGTAATACAGGTGCCCCTTTTGCATTTGTATAAAAATCATCACCTGCTATTTTATAGTTAGTATTTAATACTGCCATATAATTACCACCTGCAGTCTTTAGCGTCTTTATAACCCAAGTACGTGTGGCATTTGCCGGAAGATTTCCTGCATTGTAATAGCCTGCATAATATTTAACAGTAAACTCAGCATTCTCAAGACTCGCTCCGCCCTGTACCTTGTCACCGGTCTCACTGTCTACCTTGTTGATGCTTATTCTTACAGGATCGTTTGTAGGTGTATCTGATACGCTTAGCGCTGTATTCTGTCCGGCTGTTACAGTAAATGACTGTACCGAACTATCAAGTGCATATCCTGCCGGAGCTGTAAGCTCCTTGTAGTAGTATGTTCCGGCATTCAGTGAAACAGCAGCTGCATTGCCGCCTGCATCCGTTGTCAATGTAGTAACCTGAGCTGAACAGCCTGCATCAGAATAAATTCCGTATACAGCTCCTGCAAGTGAATAACATGAGTTTCCTGATGTGATTCCTGTGTTAGCTGACGTCTTGCTTAATGAAACTGTACCTGTCGGTGTGTATTCATAACCGAGAATGTTCTGGGTTTTTCCTGTTGCAAGAACAAAGATTTTAAATGAATCCGGAACCGGCTGCCATGTAAGTTTAAATCTTGGAGCGTTTTCATTAATAAGTTCTCCGGCCGTATTAAACCCAAGTACATTCTGATATGCCCAGTTTTTAAATGAAGAATTACAACCATGCATAGCTTCGCCACCTTCATAAGAAGCTGCATCTGCAAGGATAATGTGACTTAAAGCAATGTACTTGTCATCATCCATTGCACTGCCGTCATACCATGTGGCAGGAAAATTGCCTGCATTAAAGCCCGGTGCTCCCCAGCAGTAATAAGCTATATGTCTTAAATTTTCCGCTGCTGACTCATCGCCAGGAGTCTTCATATAAGTTGCTACATCGTAATGCTTTGTATACGTTCCTGCAGCTGGAGTTTTCTTGGATGGTGTTATACAATATGCATAATTGCCTCCTGCTGACATTTTTCGTGTCTCATAACCTGCATATTTAGCTGACTCATTTGATACTACAAGCTCAATTGAATCATCCGCCGCTTTTACAGGTATGGTACCTGTCCCGGTTAATAATGTTGGCACTGATAATATAACTGCCATGGCCAGTGCCAGCACTCTTTTAAGTTTTTTCATGCTTTATTTTCTCCTTTATTTTGTGCATTAAAAAAGGACCGGCCGTTATGGTCAATCCCTGTACTCTAATGCTTATGGAGGCGCCCGCTGCATGATGTTTGGACGTGATATAAGTTTTTTCATCCTGCCCTCCTGTTAAGCTGTGTTAAATTTTTGGCTTACAATTTGTAACAAAAAAGGAACTGCACGAGACCTCTGTACAATTCCTTTATCATCAATTATATATTACACTACCATGAAAAAGATATCTACTACCACTTACTACCACCCTATTTTGTGGCACCGCATACGCTGCACTTCTCGCCATACACATACTCTGTATATGCCGGCTTGTCCACTACCCATACTTGGGTTGTTTCTGCATCGTGATGAATTGTTCCTACCTGCACTCTAACATTAGAATAACTTCCATCACAAATATCCCCATGATTGGCGATTGCTTCACCACCATCCAATCCATCACCTAAATCAGCACCACACTTATTACAAACATCATGCCAGTCATACTGTGGCTCATCATATGCAGCCTTTACCACCTTTGTCTCATAATGTCCCTCTTCCTTGTGCTGAATGGTATTGGACACATACTTTACCCATTTATGGGTACACTCCGATTCGCCCTGTGATGTGGTATTTGATGCTGCAGTACTGCTATCAGCTGCCTTATTTGTTTTGGTGCCTGCATTTGATGCACCTGTACTCTGTGTGCTGTTGTGCTTTACGGCTGTTGAGGTACTATTCTTTGCACTGTTCTTACTGTCTGAACTGTTCTTCTTTACTGTACTGTCAGCGTCTTTACTGTCAGCAGACGAAGATGCAGTAGTATCTGATTTTGATGTACCGGAACCAGATACCTTTTCATCGTCCTTTACTGTTGCAGCCGTTTCTTCAGACTGTGTATCCCCTGCAGTTTCAGATGTACTTTCCGTGCTGTTTTGCGTATCGGATACTGCTTCCTGTGTATTTGATTGTATATTGCTGCTCTTACTTCCGGCTGTTCCGCACGAAGCTGCCGAAAATACAACCGTTATCGCAAGTATTGCTGTTATGATTTTTCTCTTCATGCTGTTACCTTCCTTTCTATAAACGTGGGGCTTTTACTGCCTTCTGCGGCTTTTTTACAAGTGTTGTGCCCTGTAAGCAGTTATCCGCTATCCATTCCTTAAGTTTTACGTTATCGTTGCTCTCATAATAATCAACAAGCATCTGCTTAAATGCACCATCATATTTGACCGGGACATTGAATATGCCTCTGCCGTTTTCTATAAGTATCTTATTGGCTGCAAACGAACCGACTCTCTTATTTCCGTCCTTGAACATCTGTGTACGCATAATGTAAAGACCGATAGACAAAGCTCTGTCCGTAATGCACTCTATCCTGTTTAGTTCCTGCAGATCCCGGTATATTGTTTCTACATCCGGTATCTCTGGTCTCCAGTCTGTGCCTGATATCATGACATCATCAACACGGAGCTTTCCAAGATACTGGTAAGGCACGTCAAATCTGGCTGTCAGTTCATGTATTGATTCAAGAAACACCAAATCTACAGGTTCATCCAGATGATCAAACAGATAATGCCATCCGTCCCTGAGGCAGCATACCTTGCTCATGTCGGTCGGTGTTACTTTATCTACATTTACATTATTAAGAATATCCTGTGTCTCTGCAAAGGTCACTCCTATTCCCTCAAGATTTGCCTGCTTATAGATTGAGTCTACGAGCACTCTCTTTGCACAGAATATATTTTCTTCTTTTGTCATGTTGTATATGTCTTTAATTTCTTTCATCATTTTACCTCTTTTACTGGTTATTAGTGCTTTTATCAGTGAAGTCGAAATACAGTTCATCATCTTCACTTTCAGTATTACCTCCCCAGTGATAACCTCTGTCAAAGGCTTCTTTAAAGATTTTCTGCTGGTCCTCCTGTATTATCTTTGCAGCCTCCTGTCTCATGTGCCATTTAACAACCGGTATAACTATCACAAGTGCTAATCCGATAACTAATGCTGTTGCCTTGATAATCTTATAAAATCTGCCATTATTCCCCATCTTCATCCCTTTTTGCCTCCAGTCTTTTTAATTCTACCATATATGCAAGCATTCTTTTAGTGTATACAGGACACTCACGGTCACCGGATATCCAGTGCCTTAAGGTTCCCATTGGAATACCAAATGTCTCCGAAAATTCTTTCTGTGTCATTCCCAGGGATTTTATCAGTTCCTTGAATGATACTTTTTCTTCCTGTGCAGACATAACACTCATTTCCCGGTCTGAATATATCATCCAGTCAGTCTTTTCATTTCCCATATATATCCTCCCTTCACTTATAAAGTAATCCAATGGGGTGTTTTTGTCAAGTAAAAACGTCCCATTGGATTGTTTTTGTGAGAGTTGCACAACAAAATGCTGCTCTTTAATCGTGATCACAAAGTTGTATTTGTGCAATATTTATCTTTTTTCACAATTATATAATACCACTTAACAGATATGCTATCTACCTCCATTTACCTCCACTTACTACCGGTCTTTTGTCGGCCGGAATATCTCCCATAAATGAGACATTTTATGATGATTTTGTAACTTTTAATGCACATCTGCCAAGCAACTAACTCTTAAAATTTTATTTAATGTGATTTTGCAAAATCCATATTTCTATATGAAATTCACAAAATATTTCACTTAAAAAGCGAAATAAAAATCATACTCTCTTTGAACAAAAAAGAAGGAGGATATTCCCAATGATTAAAACAATGCTAAAACTTCTGTTCAAATTAACAGCAAACTTTTTAATTCGCTGTCTGGTCAAAAAATACATGTCTCGTATTGTCTGGCCGCATATGAACATTCTGTTAACATACCAGAATAAACATGTACATATCATCATTTACATTTTTTCATAGCACCAGGCTTAGATATTGAAAAACTGTAATGCAGTTATTGGCTGCCTTGTCTAATAAGGCTTGTCTTTTCCCTTTTAATTTTTATTTTTCATTAATGGGACTTGTAAGAGTTTCAGATGGTTATACGATAACATGCATCATTTAATCCGGAGCGCAGCTCCCGTAAGTCCCATATATGGGAAAAGATAAGAATTAATTCCAGTAAAAGAAAAGGTAAGATATAAGAATGTATATAAAAGCGTTTAAATATATACCCTTTATGCCTTAAACACTGCATTTGAGCTTACCGGATGCCGGCATTCTTTTGGACTGGTATATGCCATATATATCTGCATTTATGGACTGGTTTTCCGGCATATGACATATATGTCACTTTTTTTGGACTGCTTTAAAAATATATCCGTATTTTTGGACTGATATGTGCAGGGCTGCAGTGCCATGCATGTCATCCGGTCTTTCCGGAAATGTTTTTTATTCATTTTTGAAGTATTTTTTGGATTTTATGCGTTTAGAAATGCAAATGTGCATGTTTTTGTGAACGTTTACGAGGCCTGCGTCGTCCGACCCAGGCTGTTTTCCATTTATATTGTTGAATTGAGAAGCAGGCTCTCCAGCTCTCCATAATCATTGTCACGCTGGCTGAAGCTGTTGAATCTGTTCTCCTTTGATTTGCTGTTTGATTTCACAGACTGTGTTTCCGGCACATCCTTTAAGCCTTCCAGAATGGCTTTTAAATGATGATGTACTGTCGGGGCAGACAGAGATCTGTCTCTCCATTTATGTCCGCTTATACTGTTATGTATTGCTGCTGAAAGGTATGTTTTTACATCGGCATGTTTTTTTGCAAATGCTGAAGCATACTGATACATAAGAAAAACTGTATCATCAAAGCCTGTTTTGTCATACTTGATGTTATCTCTGTTTAAATCCATTCTGACTGACTGCTCATTATACATGTCCTGGTCATATCTGTGGCCTTCCTGACCTTTAGCCGGCTTTTTAAAGCATATCCTTGATGTTATGCGGTAAAACCCATCCTTGATTCCTATGCTGAAAAATCCACATACCTTAGACAGTGAATGTATATAGCCTCTGATTGTTCTGTCAGTTACCCCAAGTGATTTATCCCAGGCTTCATAAAAAGCCCTGACGCCATGCTTATAGCCTTTTCCGGTCTCAAAGCTTCTCTTTCTGAATTCAAGGGCCAGATACTTCTCTTTTGCTTTCAATGCCTTGAACTCGTCTGAACGGAACACCGGGCTTGCCAGATCTACATATCCCTCATTTCGGTATGTAGCCTCACTGCTTCCTTTCCACGGATATGCATTATCGTTTATCGTAATGTCATAATCACTTGTAGTGCCTGCGTCATTCTGGTTGCGTCTAAAAGTCACAATTCCCTTATCAGCAAGGCCATACAGCGCATTATAAAAAGACTGCTTACATCTGTCATACTCATCGCAGTAGTCTTTGTAGTATGCCCCATACATGGTTCCACTGGCCTCATCAGAATGCTGCACTGCCCATACCAGCAGATCCATTTCACTGTTGCTTACATTATGAAGTTTTTCAAGTATTCTGTACTTAAGCTTCATCGGTTCCTCTTTGTTACTTCATTTTCTAACTGTTTTTTATGATTCCATTCAGACCTTTTCAGTCTTTCATTATCTGTTACGATTCTTATGTTATTTACGGCATCAGGATATTTTTTGAGCTGTGTACATACCTGCACCCATTCAGTCCATATCCAGTTAGGTATCACTCTTACATTCACTTCTTTTTCTCCTCTGAAAGCTGATGTATCCATTTAAGCTGCTCCGCATCATCCTTCTCACGGTCTGTGGAATATGCCATGCCGCATAACATCATTGTAGTGACAACAAATATCCCTAAAACAATAAAACTCACAATTATATATTGCATTACTCGTCTCCTCCCTTACATGCCGCACAGCTCATCACAGTTTTTACTGTAATTCCAGTCTTCAGACTCATCGTCAAACCAGTGGAACGAGCATCCTAATCTACCATCTACATCCACTGCTCCGTAAAACATGCATCCGCTGCATAGTCCTTCTGCTTCATAATCCTGTAATGTTAATTTCTCCGTATTATCTCCGTCCATATTACCGCTCCTTATTTTGTTATTATTTTAGTTTATACATTTAACCCCATCTCACAAAATGGGATTTAAACAGTCTGTCTGAAAGAACTAATTCTTCAATCTTTTGTCTTTCTTCAAAATTCAGGTATTTATGTTGATTTTTACCCATTGTTATTACCTCCGTGTACCGGATTCCGGTACGTTGCCAAATTTTATTATTGATATTGCTGTCGAACCACGTTCTTCTATAATACATCGATCAGGTTCTGCATACTTATCGAATGTATAATATGTTACAAAATATAATTTACTTTTTTTATACTCAGTTATATATACATAATTAACCGTGTCTACATAATGGAGAAGCTTCTCACCTGATAGTTTAAGTATATTCTCCAAATGCCTCCTCTTCCCACCTCTTACAGGTTCACCATAACTTAGTATTCCTGCTACACTCATCGTATGTATAGCCCAAATAGACAAAACTATCATTCCTGCCGGTTTACTTATGGGTAATAGCTTATATACTATCGGCACTAATGCCACCACCGCTATTAAAAAATAAATTGCTATTATCCAATTTACATAATCATATAATTCTGAGGTCTTTATTGAAAATCTAAAATTTTTGACTAACCCTAAATCTTTTTTTACATTATCTAAATTATAATTAGTATCATTTAAAAAATTATCTTTGATATCTGATATTATGTCTGCTCTTTTACCTGTCTTATTTTTACCCATTGTCGCTACCTCCGTGTACCGGATTCCGGTACGTTTAAATTAAATCTTAAAATTGCCATCCTATATATGCTATAATGTAATCACAAAAAATAAAGGAGACTTATATTTACAATGTTTGATTTTCTTAATTACATAGAAAACGAGATTATTAGTTTATTGGGTGATAATGTAGACATTGCGGATTTTTTAGTTGGCGAAATAAAAATATATCGCCAATACTGGCAAAAATATCAATGTGATCGTACTCGCAGTCCTCTATATACTTCTGATACACACCTTTATGAAACCCACGAATTTCATCTGCATAACGGAGGAATTGTTACCATTAGTTGGGATATTGAAGTCCTTTATTCGTATGCCAAAAAATATAATATTCCAATTTCACATTATTCGTTAAATAATTTCAATCTGCTTCTCAAACAGGATTTATTAAATTCTGCGGATGAATTTAAACGGATTTCTAATATTGTTAAACATCCATATAACCATGCATACGATACATTGCTTATAATAGATTTTAAACCTTTATCATGCTGTCTTTTTTTAGATGGAAGACACCGATATATAGAATATACAAAGTTTAACCCAAACTCAGCCATCCCTTTTTACTTATTAAATGATGAATTGTGTATGACTGCCATTTTAACAAAGTCAGAGTTGGTTACATATATAATTCTTCACAATATATCCGTTATAAATAATTTTATTATGGGAAAATCTGATCTTAGCTCAATAATAAATCTTTCACGATGCCTTGAGCCTAATTATCCCAAATAACTTTTGTTTTTCCATTTTCATCAATAAAAATTTTTTTACCACTGGGTGTATGTACACATATCCCCTTATGTGAAGAACTTATTTTGCCAATCTTTAATCCTCTTTTACCTGTCTTATTTTTACTCATTGTCGCTACCTCCGTGTACCGGATTCCTATCTTCTACATCTCACACTTCCACCAGCATCTATATCACCTGATACGTTACCACAAGTTTCAGAACCACCTGCGTCTATATCTCCTTTGACATCTCCACTGACTTCACAACTGCCACCACAATCAATACTTCCTGAATTGCCGTGAACTTCTACTGATCCACCACAATCAATTTTGTTTACATCTCCTTCGATGGTTACTTTAATATCACCACTATTACACTCTTGAATTGTTTTACCATCTACAATAACCTTTCCATTGCTGATGACAATATTAATTCCTGAACATGTGATTGTTTTACCATTAATGGTTATTCGTAAGAAACCCCTTTCCTGCCGGTTGTTTTTTTCTTTATGCGCCATGAATATTTTAATCATTCCGAGCCCTACTACTGCTATAATTACAAATATCATCAATTCATATGATTTAGTTAAAAGCATTGTCAACAGCGGCAGAAAAAGCTCCATAAACAATGAAAAAAATAAGTCTTCAAAATCTATGCGTTTTGTTATTACTCCAACAACAAAACTAATAAGAAATATTGAAATTGCTATTGTTCCTGATAGTGCAGATACAGACATATTTATTGCATTATACCCTATATGATATGTAAAATCTGAAGCACAGATAAAAGCTGTCCCTATAAGCAGATACTTATTTTCCAGTTTCTTTGGTACCTGTGACATGAACACATAAGCGATCTCAATTATCATTGCCAAATAAAATATCACTTCTCTCATTCAAAATCTCCTCGCCTCATCATCCGGTACAACGTGGCTTTTGATGGATACTGTTCATCTGTCTTTATCCCTGATTTCTTAAGCTCATCCAATGCAGTCTGTGGACTGACACATTCATCAATGAGTTTCTGCCTTAAGAATTTATACATTTCGCCATTTTTATCGAATATTCTTTCCTTGCGCCCCCTGTTATTCATTGATATTTCATACTGCTTCTGCGCATATTGGGCATCATAAACACCATCCTCATTTGTTCCACGTCGTATTTCCCGGTAAATTGTTGAATACTCAAAATTCATTCTCTCTGCGACTTCCATAATTGTAATGCTTTTATTAGTTTTAAGCATTTCCTGTATCTGACAGCGGTTTTCATATGTTACTGTCTTATATTTCCTGCTTATGTACATGTTTTACCTCCTTTTCATTCCCGGTACCGGAATCCGGTACCTCAAGAAAATCCATCATGTCAATCTGTCCTTCAATGCTGTCTGACGGCACTTTTCCTGCAGGAGCCCGGTTCTGTGGTTTATGAATTTTTCCAGAACTTCCTGTTATTAGCTCCCCAACAGACAAAGGGCTGTTTGTGTATTCTATAATCAGATGCAGCGCCTTTTTCCTGTAACGCTCAAATGTGGTCGGTGACATGTCAAACTGTATTCTTACGTTCTCATACAAATCATTTTCAACATATAACTGACTCAGCAGAGTATAATAAGGGTCGTCCAGCGCAAGGAAACAGGCCCATACACGATTAACCAAATCCTCCTGATACGACAGCTCTGTGAGCATCGTTAAAAGCTCTTTACGTCTTATTTCCCTGTCTTTTTCAAGTTTAATTATAAGGTCAGACAGGTCTTTCTTTTTTCCACCTTTAGGGCCGGGCAACAGGCTGTTATGAGCAGCTGAGATGCTTTTTTCAGCTATAAGCTCATCCATAAACACCCCCATGTCACTCCGGCTTACCTCGCGGAAAAGAAGAACCATCTTTTTATTAATGTCATTTAGCATTTTTTCGCGGTTAGACAGTATTTTTTTAATTCTGTCTTCTGTAATTATTACACTCATTTATTCACCCTTTTTCCATATGCGCGGCAGATATAAAAATC
>ENA-OPAC01000154-OPAC01000154.1-human-gut-metagenome-genome-assembly--contig:-NODE-154-length-39335-cov-3.406212_pt1 | contig 39335 bp, 41 predicted proteins | sample MGYA00241052_ERZ501420 | MGnify/ENA primary metagenome ERZ501420 (study PRJEB25962, sample SAMEA2042513) | human gut metagenome | biome: human gut; feature: human-associated habitat; material: faeces... | reverse complement strand
GAGCCGTTGAAGCGATTATCCATTTCGCCACGGAACGGCACAAGTCTATCTTCTCTCCCTCCGAAGCCGCCGACATCAAGAGCGTCATGCAGAGCTACGGAGAGACCACCGAGCAGCAGAAAGCGGTCGGCGCATGGCTATGTGACTATGCGGAACACCGACAGCCCTTTGATGAAATAAAACATCGCCACACACTCAACGAGGTTGGCGATGTCGCGGAAGGTCGGTATGATTGGAAGATTGAGAGAGGACGAGGAATCCAAAAATAGTCTTATAAAATCAGGTCTATTATAGCAGGATATTAAACAAATAGCCGGATATGACAGCCGTCAGGAATATTACGGCAACAATCATGGCGACAAGTTTCTTTTTGAAAATGCTTGCAAGCATCGACATTTCGGGGATTGCCATACCTGCACCCCCGATAACGAGTGCTATCACAGCTCCGATACTCATGCCTTTGCCCATCAATGCTACACCGATAGGGATTGCAGTTTCAGCCCTGATGTATAGAGGAACTCCGAGAATGGCGGCAACAGGAACCGCAAAAGGATTCTGAGGACCGGCAATCTTCAATACAAAGTCAGACGGCATATAACCATAGATGACAGCTCCGAGGGCAACCCCGATGAGCAAATACCAGATGATAGGGCGCAGACTGTTCCATGCCGAGCGAAAAGCAATAGAGAGTTTCCGACCCCAAGGCAATAGCTTTGGATCAACCATGTCTGCCTCACCGCAACCACATGACGATTTTTTCAACCGTACATTTTTCATCCACTTTTGAGCATCCACCTTTTGCAGTCCCCATCCGAAGAATACTGAGCAAATAAAAGCAATTGCTACATATACAAGCATAGCCTTGATGCCAACGAGTGCGCCAAGCATAGCGATGATGATGGGGTTAAGCAATGGGGAGGCAATCAAAAAAGACATAGTGGCTCCAAATGGCACTCCGGCATTAAGGAATCCTACCGTCATTGGTATTGTGGAACAAGCGCAGAATGGTGTGAGCGCACCGAATCCGGCAGCCATCACATTTCCGAAGAAACCTGCCTTTTCGATTTTTTTGCTGATTTTATCCTGCGGAATATACATCAGAATAATCTCAACGATTGCTGTAATAGCAATAAATAGCACAATAAGTTCCACCGTGATATAGCAGAAATACCACAGCGTATCAAGTAATGTGTTCATATCAATTGTTTTTGAAATATTTTCGTGTATTGTTCGCTATTTTTACCAATATCAGCATTACAGGCACCTCCACCAATACACCGACAACTGTCGCAAGAGTAGCTCCGGACTGTAATCCGAACAGTGAGATTGCCACAGCAACTGACAGCTCGAAGAAATTGCTTGCTCCTATCATTCCGGCAGGAGCTGCGACATTATGAGGGAGTTTCCAAGCCTTGGCCCACCCGTAGGCGATAAAAAATATCAATATAGTCTGCAATATCAACGGAACCGCAATCAGCACTATATGGAAAGGATTGGATAGAATGGTTTTACCCTGAAATGAGAACAGGATAATAAGTGTAAGCAATAATCCAATCATCGTCCACTTATTGAACTTATTGACAAACACATTATTAAAATAATCTATCCCGTGACGACGCACTACAATTATTCTCGTTATCATTCCGGCAATCAGTGGAATAACAACAAACAGCACGACCGACAATATCAGTGTCGCCCACGGAATAGCTACACCTCCTATGCCAAGGAGAAAACCTACTATCGGAACAAAAGCAACCAGAATTATGAGGTCATTGACAGCAACCTGAACAAGTGTATATGCAGCATCTCCCTTTGAAAGATAGCTCCAAACGAATACCATTGCCGTACAGGGGGCCGCTCCGAGAAGAACAGCTCCTGCAAGATATTGGTCTGCAAGTGATGTCGGAATAAGGGCCTTGAATATAACGAAAAAGAAAAGCCATGCGATACCGAACATCGTAAACGGCTTGATAAGCCAGTTCGTGATACAGGTAATAAGTATTCCTTTAGGTCGTTTCCCTACATTTTTAACACTTTGGAAATCCACTTTCAGCATCATAGGGTAGATCATCAGCCATATCAGTACAGCTATCGGTATTGACACATTGGCGTATTCCCATTTTCCAAGTGTTTCAGGTACAATCGGCAGCAATTGCCCGACCGCAATTCCGACAATAATACATAGGGTTACCCAGACGGTGAGGTAACGCTCAAAGAATCCTATGCCTCTTTTATCATTCATTTCAAATTGTCATTATAGAATTGTTCAAACTTATTTTTTATCTCATCGCGCACCCGGCGAAATTCAGCCATAACAAACTCGTCTGAACCGATTGCATCGGAAGGGTCGTCAAAACCGATATGAAGGCGATGCTCCACGTTACCTACAAACACAGGGCAGCTTTCGTTGGCACCTCCGCATACGGTTATCACATAATCCCACGGATCGTTGATATATTCGGATACGTTGTGAGGAATATGGTCAGAGATGTCAATTCCTGCCTCTTTCATGACTTCAACGGCCTTCGGATTTACCTTTTCGGCGGGTTTAGTCCCGGCTGAAAAAACATCAATATCAGAACTGAACGACTGAAGAAATCCGTGTGCCATCTGACTACGGCAACTGTTACCGGTACATAATATCAGAACTTTCATATTTATTCTATTTTAGAAGAAATAGCCATAGACCCAGCCAGAGATTGTAGCCATGATGATTACCAAAGCGACATAAATCACTGTCTTTTTCGTACCCATCACACTGCGTATGACAAGCATATTCGGAAGCGATAGTGAGGGCCCGGCAAGCAGCAGGGCAAGAGCCGGGCCTTTACCCATGCCGGATGCGAGCAATCCTTGAATAATCGGCACTTCGGTGAGAGTGGCGAAATACATAAACGCACCGGTGAAACTTGCGAAGAAGTTGGACAATAACGAATTGCCACCGACAGCCCATTCAACCCAACTGTTGGGAATAATACCGGGAAGCTCTATTCCGTCGTGCGTTGAGCCGAGCAGAACCCCCGCTGTCAATACACCTACTGCAAGCAGTGGCAGTATCAGTTTGGCGAATCCCCATGAAGACAACGCCCACTCGCGGTTTTCATCATCGTTTTTATCGCAGAGCAATATGATTGCAAGCACAGCGACAGAAACTATCATAGGCACAAGGGAAGCCAGTTTTGCATCGGGAATGAAAACATTTGCGATGAAAGCTGAAATCGCAACGACAACAGCTCCGAGGATAATCCATCGGGCTTTAAGATGGAGTATCTTCACAAGCATCACGCACAGACCTATTGCAAGGGCAGATGTTATCCACCATTTAGCCCCGTAGATAGCAGCCCAGACACCACGGTCGATTGCCGCCGGTGCGCCCCAGTTGGCGAACACAAGGATTGCCACGAGAGTAAAGAAGAACACAGCGGTCTGCCAAAGCGGGCGTTTCTCCGGCGGTGGGACGATATTCATCTGTGCAGCCTCCTTATCCCGTTCTTCCTTACGGAAGATAAACGACATAACAAGACCGATTACCACAGCGAAGGTAACGGCACCGATTATACGGGCAAGTCCCATCTCCAGTCCGAGGATACGGGCAGTGAGGATTATCGAGAGTATGCTGATGGCGGGACCTGAATATAGAAACGCTATTGCCGGACCAAGACCCGCTCCACGTTTATATATGCTGGTGAACAACGGGAGAATAGTGCATGAACACACAGCAAGGATACCTCCCGATACAGAAGCCACGGTATATGACACCCATTTCTTTGCATTTGCACCGGAATATTTTAACACCGCTCCCTGACTTACGAACACCGCAATCACACCCGCTATGAAGAAAGCCGGGAGAAGACATAGAACTATATGTTCACGGGCATACCATTTTGCGAGGTCAAGTGTGGAGTGTATCGCTGTCAGCAGAGTTTCGCTGTTGACGGGCATGAAGAACGCAGCCATGAATATGACAACAGTCCATATTAGAAATCTTATTTCCTTTTTCGTTCCCATAACTTATTCCCGTTGTTTCAGTTCAGATGCCGAGAACCTTTTTTACTTCGTCTGCCGAGGGAACATGCCCTTTGATTCTGACTGTACCGTCAACAACTACTGCGGGAGTAGTCATTATGTTATAGTTCATCATCTCGACAATATCCTCTATTTTGGAAAGTTTGACATCAAGATTGTTCTCACAGATCACCCGCTCAACTACCTTGTATGTCTCTTTGCATTTGGTACAGCCGGGGCCGAGGACAAGGACCTCGCTGACCTTTGTACCGGGAGCCGTAGTACAGCAAGAGGTTTCAGCGGATTCTGCCGATTCACCTGAGCAGCCACACGACTGCACTTGTTTCACATCATCTTCCACGATTATATTGCTGTTACAGCAACAACTTTTCTTTTTAGGTGCGAAAAGAGTTGACAAAAACCCTTTCTTTGATTCTTTTTTATCCATATTTTTTCGTTTTACAGTTATAAGTACATCATTACGCAGTAATATATGCCTATCGCGATGAAAATGACACCGACAATAATGTTAAGCCATTTCTGAATGGTACGCAGTTTACCGTAGAACTCGCCGACCTTTTCTACACTGAAAGCAAGAATCCATGCTACTGCAAGCACCGGCAGAGCAGTGGCGACAGCAAACAGCACCGGGAGAAACCACCCTGCACTTGCGGTTACTGACATAGGTATCAGCATACCGAAGTAGAAAACACCACTTGTGGGGCAGAAAGCCATTGCAAACAGTACACCAAGAAATAAGGCTCCCCAACCACCTTTCCGGGCAAGACCTTCACCGTTGCCGTCAAATCCGAATTGCGGCAGATTTAGCTTATGCCCGAACAGCATAAAAAGCCCGATAAGCAATAGGAGCGGTCCGAGCAGCAACTCGCCCCATTTTCCGATGGTTTTCTGTATGCCGAACACGCTTGCACCCTCTTTCAGAATAGATATAAGGATAATACCGAGAACGGTATATGCGATTACGCGGCCAATGGTGTAAAGGACACCATTTCGGAAAATGCATCTGCGGTTATCGATGTCCTTGCTGATGTAGCCTATTGCGGCTATATTGGTTGCAAGCGGACACGGCGAGATGGCGGTGAGCAATCCGAGGAGAAAGGCAGTCAGAGCCGGAGTGGTGCTGTTGTCAAGTAAAGTCTGTAACCAGTCCATTATTTCAACAATTGCCGGATTTTGTCAGCAAGCCCCTTCTTGAAGCCGTCTGGATTTTTACGGGCATTCCCAAAACCGAACTCCGTCATGTTGTTGCGGGTTTCCTTTCCGCCTTTCCATTTATTGACAAAGAGTGATGACCACGTAACTTCGTACCGGTCTGCGATCTTTTCTCCCTCCGGGGTTGAGATATCAACTGTCTTGAATACGACAGTACCGTTTTCCAGTTCGTTTGTAAAGAGTGTATTTACTACTTCTTTAGCGTTTTTCTCGATAGCCATGCAGGTGGCGCAGCGTTGTTTGCCGTGGAAATAAATCACTTCCACTCTATCCTTTTCAGGAGATTTTGCAGTGGCGGTATTATCCCCGCCTCCGCACGACATTAACCCTGTAATAAGGGCGAAAATCATCAGTAACTTTTTCATGTGCTTAAATGTATTTAATTAAGTTGTTATTTGCCGAATTACGAACTATTATGTTAAAAATATATGCGGAGTTATCCGCATATATCAATCTTACTTCTTTGCAAGCGACAGGATTCTGATGGCTCCCGAAATTACTATGCAGAACACAATCGTTCCTATAACAAGGTCTGGGATTTGAGTGCCAAGCCACATCACAAGTAGCCCGGCGGCTATTACTCCGAGGTTGATTATAACATCATTGGAGGAGAATATGATGCTTGCCTGAATGTGAGCTTCCTTACTGCGTGTGTGTTGAAGAATAACGAGACTGATTGCGTTCGCAATCAATGCCAATGCCGACACTGTTATCATTAGTGCATGATCCGGTACTCCCTCAAGTCCGAAGAACCGCTTGACGACCTCATACAATCCGATTACAGACAGAAAAATCTGGAAATAACCGCTCGCCATTGCCACGCGTTTCTTCTTGAAGGCAGTAGCTCCGACCACAATAAGACTCATTCCATATACCAAGGTATCCGCAAGCATATCAAGACTGTCAGCTACAAGTCCCATTGAACGGGAAATCAATCCTGTCGTAATCTCGATGATGAAGAAGCTGAAATTGATGGCAAGTACCCACCAAAGTGCTTTACGCTGTCTTTTGTCAGTGGCTGGACTGTCTGTAATTGCGGTTTCGCCTTTCTCCAGTTTGACAAACGTACTCCCTAAGTTAAGACTGTCAAGTGTAGAGGTCAGATTGTCAAGGTCGCAGTTACCGATGACTGATAGAACCCGATTTTTCAAATCAAATTCAAGGTCGTCAATGCCTGGTATGTCTTCGAGTTTCATCCTAATCAGCCGTTCCTCGCACGGACAATCCATTTTCATTATCTTATATACATATCTCATATCCTTTAGTCTTTGTTGCAGCAAGGTTTTCTATTAGGGCAGCAGTCCTTGAAAAGTTTGGCAAACATTTCCTGAGCCTCTCGCCAACTTTCCACATTTATGCAATATTTGACTTTAGGCGGCTCAATGGTGCCTTGTATCAGGTCGGCCTCTTTCAATTCGCTTAGATGCTGCGACACGGTGGCTTTCGCAATCGGAAGAACCTCGTGTATATCGCCAAAGAAACACTCATTTCTCTGCGCAAGAAAATGTAGGATTGCAATACGGGTGGGATGCCCCATCGCTTTCGCAAATCTCGCAAGACGCTCCTGTTCAGGTGTTATCTCTAATTTTGCCATATCATTCTTTGTTTGGTGTTCGCAAAATTACAAACAATATCTGACGTGACCAAATAATTTTATGACTTATTTTTATGGCAATCCCATTAGTTGATTTATGTCAATTGTACCGCTATTGGTTCTTGAATCGAGGAAAACGCTGATTTTCAATACAAATTAGCAATTCCTTGACAATTATGTTACGTCGGGTGCCACGATGATCTCGATGCGTGAGCTGTTACTTTCACTCGGTTACAACCTCGTGTTTTTCACAGGAATCAACAATAAATTGTAATCAATCGTATATAATCAGCTTTCCTCTATTATTGTGGAGTTCAATAATTCGGCCATTTTCTTTTCCATACCAAATCTCCGTGGCTTCGTTGGAATTTAATGCCAACTGAAACACAATGATGTCAGAGGCTACTCCTATATTAAGAATCAAGGGATAATCACAGTAGTTATATATATTGAAAATTCCATAAGAAACCGATATGTATTTTCTCAACTCCTTCAATCGTTTTTCACGCTCTTTCCTTTTCCGATTCTTCCCCACATATAGAAAAGAATCTAATTCCTTTGAAATACCCTTTGTCATATATAAGCCTCCCTCTGGTATTTTTGTGCAAACCATTTCTTTAGTATATTCTCGCATTGCATATGGTATGCTCATTAAAAGCCCAAATGAGGAGTTGTTAGATGTTGTATCCCCCAATTCTTTATACGTTAAAACTTCTACGCTTTCAGGATAAACTATATATTTCGGTCGAGGGCTTTGTAAAGCTATATTAGCATAAGTAAATAGATTACTTTCGTATATCAGACTATCAAGCGGATTGCTTATTGTTACATTGGAACTTATACGGTCCGAGTACGCTTGCCAATCCTCGAAAAATTCAGGCAAATTCTTCTTCGTCAACTTCGGATATTTGCCAAGAAAAGACTGACCGCTACAAAAAAGCGCGGTTAGTAACAATACGAATATTGTGCTAATATATTTATGCATGGCATTGGTCTTTATCTGCAAAAAAACACATTTTCGCTGACATACAGCGTATTCCCTTGAATTTTAGTGTCTCTTTACGTACAATTCTAAATCATAAAAATATCTATCAACCGTTAATATTTAGTTAAATCTTCCACTTAAAACCCACGCCTTTTCTAATCCTCTCACTCCCTAAAAGCAACTTTTTCACTCCCTCTTTTACCTTAACGGATAGTTGTACCGTTATTTTCTTATATAGTTGATTTTCAGTAATAAAAGTCATTGAAAATCAATTCCACATGAACAGCGTGGTACGTCAGATGTGGGAGCAGAATACTGATGTGGTTATGGTAGATACTGGTAATTCTTATGAGGGACTTTGCGAGTATGTAGGTGGCAAGTATATCAGCTATACTGAGGAGCATCCTATCACGATGAATCCTTTTGCTATCAAACATGAAGAGCTGAACATCGAGAAAATAGGTTTCTTGAAGAATCTTATTATGCTTATCTGGAAAGGTACACAGGGAGTAGTTACCAAGACGGAAGACCGGCTTATTGAGCAGGTCATCAAAGAGTACTTTGACGAGTACTTTGTGAACCGTCGTATTGATAATCTCTCGTTCAATACCTTCTACGAGTACAGTATTGTCCGCATTCCGCAAATCATTGAAGAGAACAAACTTTCGGGAATTGACTTGGCGGCCTACAACTATCTGTTGAAGGACTTCTACAAGGGAGGTAGTCATGAGGTGACACTAAATGAAAACCTGGACACCAAACTGTTTGATGAAACCTTCATCGTGTTTGAAATCGACTCCATCAAGGATGACCCTCTTCTATTCCCTCTTGTTACGCTTATAATCATGGATGTGTTCATCCAGAAGATGAGAATCAAGAAGAACCGTAAGGTACTGGTTATCGAAGAGGCATGGAAGGCTATCGCCTCTCCCATGATGGCCGAATATATCAAGTATCTGTGTGCGCCCGTAAAGGTTGCATCGTAAATATCTCTTTGGCAGGAGATTAGGAACGTGTTCTTTGAAAAATAACCTATCATCAGCCGACTTATCTGTTTCGGGAAAACTTAACCGAGCAGGGAGTGTAGCATGTCGGAAAAGTCATAAGTCAGTTAGTTACCAAACTGCGACTGAATGGCGAGATGAAAAGATAGATATGAGGATAAAGTCCGAATTGATTGAACGATAGTCTGAGTGGTCCCCCTTGAGGCTATGGCGTAAGGTAACTATCAACCGCCATATCGTGATACTACTTCAGTGAATAGGTATGAATGTAGCAAGAACTTATCACGACACAACCGCAGTAAGCGAGTAAAGGACGGAAGTCGTATCCGACAATCTATCATGCCAACAGTTACGATGTGATAAACGGGGATTACCTATCCCGAAGTGCCGAAAGGCTATTAGGTTCGACCTATGAAAATTCGGAGTGGTAACGGAGCTTCCATAGTAGTTTGAGCAAGGTAACGCCTTGTACATGGCGAAGGGAAGCAGCTAATTATTAATACAATTAACGGAAAATGTGAGAGACATTATGAGAAGTCCAGAAAGAGTATTAAACAGTCTATCAGAACACAGTAAGGATGCAAGCTATAAGTTTGAACGTCTTTACAGAATTTTGTTCAATGAGGAAATGTTCTATGTTGCCTATCAGCGTATTTACGCTAAAGAAGGTAACATGACTAAAGGTTCGGACGGTCAGACCATTGACAGCATGAGCCTGAAACGAATTGAAAAGTTAATTGATATGTTAAAAGACGAAACGTATCAACCCCAACCGTCAAAGAGAGTGTACATACCGAAGAAAAACGGTAAGAAAAGACCTCTTGGCGTGCCGACTTTCAATGACAAGTTGATACAGGAAGTGGTAAGAATGGTATTGGAAGCCATATACGAGGGAAGTTTTGAATATACCTCGCATGGGTTTCGTCCCAATCGAAGCTGCCATACTGCATTAACTCATATCCAAAAGGAGTTTAGCGGTGCAAAATGGTTTGTAGAGGGAGATATAAAAGGCTTCTTTGACAATATAAACCATGATGTATTGATAAACATTCTCTCGGAGCGCATTGCGGATGAACGATTCATCCGACTGATACGCAAGTTTTTGAAAGCTGGATATATCGAGGAATGGCAATTCCACAATACTTACAGTGGCACACCGCAAGGGGGTATCATCAGCCCGATATTGGCTAATATATACCTTGACAAGCTGGATAAGTATATAAAGGAATACATAGCCAAATTCGACAAAGGGAAGAAACGAAGATTCAGTAGAGAAAGTATGGACTTTGGCAATGCAAGAAAACGTATTGTGCGAAAATTGAAATCCGTAAAAGATGAAAGGCAAAGGACAAAGCTAATCCTTGAACTGAAAGCAATAGAACAAGGACGGGCTAAATATCCCAACGGCGAAGAAATGGACGCCGATTACAGAAGAATGAAATATGCAAGATATGCAGATGATTTTCTTGTGGGAATTATCGGAAGCAAGCAAGATGCACAACAGATAAAGGAAGATATTAAAAACTTCCTTGCTGATAAACTGGCATTGGAGCTGTCCGATGAAAAGACACTTGTCACTCACACGGAAAGACCAGCCAAATTTCTCGGATATGAAATCAATGTAAGAAAGTCCAACGACCAAAAAAGGGATAAACGGGGTAGATTAAGAAGAACCTATGGTAAAAGGGTCTGCTTAAATGTCAGTATGGAAATTGTCCGTAAAAAACTTTTCAATTTGGGAGTCTTAGAACTGACAAACCGTAACGGAAAGGAAATATGGAAACCGAAATGCAAATCGGGACTGATATTCAATGACGACCTTGAAATCCTTGATAGTTATAATCGAGAAATCGTGGGTTTCTATAACTATTACTCCATAGCCAACAACTGCGCCCATGCCTTGAATAATTTCAAGTACATCATGGAATACAGCATGTACAAAACGTTTGCAGGCAAATATAAATGCCGTACACGTGAGGTAAACAAAAAATATCGTAAGAACGGTAGGTTTATCATAAAACACATGACTAAAACAGGTGTAAAGGAAAGATTCTTTTACGATGGTGGCTTCAAACGAAAGAAACCCACCTATAAATCGGAATGTGACACTATGCCACGAACAATTTATACTGCGGGACGGACAAGTCTTGTTGAAAGGCTGAAAGCCCGTGAGTGTGAACTATGTGGAACGACAGACGACCTTGTTATGCACCATGTAAGGAAGCTAAAGAACTTGCAGGGAAAGGAAAGCTGGGAACGACACATGATTGCCCGCAAACGCAAGACGATTGCAGTGTGCAGGAGTTGTCATAAGAAGATACATGACGGAAAGATAGACTGAAATTAGTGGAGAGCCGGATACGCTGAGAGGTGTAAGTCCGGTTCGGAGGCGAGCATTTGGAAACCTGCCATAGAAATATGACAAGGCGCCGGGTGCTTAGCCTACACAAGACAGCCCGTAAGTTCTGGGCTTCTGTCGGTGTGGTAACGCAGGAAATACAGGATATTGTTGGAAGCCCTATTGTCAAGGAGGCTATCATCAATAACTCAGATGTAGTAATGCTGCTCGACCAGAGCAAGTTCCGTGAGCGATTTGATGAGATTAAGGCCACACTCGGTTTGACAGACGTTGATTGCAAGAAGATTTTTACTATCAACCGCCTTGAGAATAAGGAAGGACGAAGTTTCTTCCGTGAGGTCTTTATCCGACGCGGGAGTGTCGGAGCTGTATTTGGAGTTGAAGAGCCACGTGAATGCTACATGACTTACACTACAGAACGGGCTGAGAAGGAAGCTTTGAAACTCTATAAAAGAGAGTTGAAATGTGACCACCAGCATGCTATAGAAGCCTATTGCAGGGATTGGAATCTTTCAGGAATAACCAAGTCTTTGGCTTTTGCACAAAAGGTGAACCAGGCTCAACATGTACTTAATCTCAAAACAAAAACAGAAATGTAAGATTTGAAAATGAAACGCTATCTGATAATACAACTTCTATTTCTCTGTACTATAGCACCTGCTATGGCACAGTACTACAGCGTAAATTATGATACTCGCACTGTAGCGGAAATGTCGGCGGCTTTCGGTACAGAAGCTGCTACAGAGGCGTATTATGCTCAGCAGATAGCCAAGATCAGGGAACATTATCAGGCAGCGGAAGTGGCTGCTGCAGGAATCTTCAGTTCCAAGTTCCTCGACCGCAGAGCTCTCACAAATCTGGGACTTTGGACCAGTGCAACAGAGAACTACTATTACCGCCGTATATACAACATGGTGTCTGCCAAAATTATGCCCAAAATATGGACAGTTGCCGGCATGATGCTTAAAAGTCCTCATAATGCCCTCTATTGGGGTAGCTATCTCTATAAGATCTGTGATGAGGTAAAGACTTTGTGTTATCAGTTTGAGTCTATTGTTACCAATAGTACTTTGTCATTCAAGGACATCGTATTTCTTGAAGTCAACCAGGAACTTGCTGCAATTCTGAAATTGTCAGAACTTGGCAATGTGGATTGGGATGTTCTGCTTGAAAGCTTCTCAAATATTGGTACAAACTTCACAAAGGAAAACCTGAAGCAAGACATAGACAACCTCTATGCGATGGGCGTTAGCCTTGCTTCGGCTGGAGCTGGCAATGCTGTCAGTTCCATTCTTGGGAACAGTTCCTTTAACGGAACCATCATGGACAAGACAAGCAGTGTCATTGAAATAGCCGAGAATGTGTACGACTTATACGGCAATCTTTCCAAGAATGCCGGAAATACCTTGTTGCAGTTTATTGGTGGAGAGGAAGGCATCGCCAATCTCTTCTCTTTGTCGAATTACAACACAACGGCATGGATTACAGACTATGCCAATGAAGCATTCGGCCAGTACTACACACAAAGGTGGTACATCTACCGTGTGGATGCTGGTTCTATCAAACTTTGTGACTATTATCCTCCTGAAGACAACAACTCAATTATCAACGGTGATCACTGGTACAGAATCAGCACTACAGATGAAAACTTTTATCCATCCTCCGCACAGCGTGAAGCTGCACTCCAGAACTCCGAGAATCATGCAGGATACAGCCGTTCACAGATAGCCAATCTGAACAAAGCCAATGATGGTTATACCTACAGCATCTCATACTACATGCTCGCATACAAGATTACTTCTTCAAAAAAAGGATTGTATGCAAAAGCATACGCTTACGAGATTCATGCTACCAAAAGCTGGAATCGTAATGAAGTAGTCTATGAAGACATATTTGATTCATACACTATGGATCTGAATACCTTTAAGGCCGGTATGAACGCACGTCTGTCTGAACTAAACGATAATGAAGAAGGCTATACCTATTATCTGGGAAGTGACCCAAAGAAATACTACCAGACTACCAATGCCCAGAAGATTTCAGGATGTGAGACAGCAACCATCAGCGTAACCTGTCATGACGGTGCCAAATTAGGAGAAGGTTCAACGCAATACAAATGTTCTGATTGTGGAAGCAGTGTAAATAACCATACCAAGCAGTGTTCTATGGCAACAAGTGTTTCCGAAGGAAGTATCAACACATCTGAAATAGACTCCAAGATAACGGAATTGAAAGGAAATATTGTCTCAGTACAATCAGAAATAACAGCACTGGAGGCAGAAAACGCAGAGCTCCTGAAAAAAATCCAGACAGCAAGCGTCGAGGATGCTGCAATATACAGACAGTCCTACAATGCGAACAAAGACAGAATATCAAGCCTAAAAGCTGAAATGAGTTCATATGAAACAGAACTGTCACAGTATGAACAGGCAAAACAGGAAGCTATCGACGGTGAGAATGCTGTCACGGATGACTACTACCGCATACCGGCTATCATGCAGGATTGTAAAACTGCCTATAATCTGTCGTGGAACGGTTCAGGTGCATGGGAAGGCAATACATTCGTTCGTACTGCCTCCATGCCCAACATCAACGGTATCATAACCTTTAAGGCAACCATATCCATAGCCAGGAAACCAAAATATTTCCTTTGGATTAAGATACACCGTGCTATCGTGCAGATTTCATGGACGCTTACTACTGAGTACAGTGACACACAGGTTGTTGAAGTTATCAATCTCGATCCGTCCAAATCAGATGCAGAAAAAGCCAACGAGGTCAATTCAAAATTATCAGAAGTGGCCAGAGAATTTCCGGATTGCACTCCTTCTGTGGAATATGCCAAAAGCAGTCCTGTGGAAGTCGATGATACCGGTGATACCTATCATCTGCTATGGTCAAGCGACAGACTTGAAATAGCCCGTCAGATTGACACAAGACTCACCAATATCTATGCCGACCTTGTATCATTGGAAAAGATGATGCACTACAAACATTCCATCATAGATATGCTGAAAAGCGTAGTCCCGTATATCAACGATGACAGTGGCAGAAGATTGACCCTCATTGAACAATGTAGAAAACGCTGGTTGCGTCAGGCAGCCTCCAGTGCCCACTCAGATACATATAATGGTAAATACGATGAAGATGAAAGCGACCAGGAATAACATAATGCCGATTATTGTTTGCCTTTTGGTATTGTTCCCGTTCACTGCCAAGGCTCAATATGGTTTTGATGTAGCTTCCATAGAAGCCTATATCAACGACCATAAACAACAACGAAGTCTGCTGCTTGTTCGATCCACACTGGAAGCGAGCAACAAACTTCTGCATGAGTACAGCAGTGATGCCAATATCGGCTTCAGGGACATCAATAAGGAACTTGACAGATACACACGTGCGTTTGACGTCATTGACATTCTGTATCAGTCTCTAAGGACAAGTCTCAATATCTATAACACCTATGAGAACATCAGTGACCGTGTGGGTGATTATAAAAATATGCTTGAAGACTTCAGAAGAAAATGTCTGGACAGAGGAAACATTGTAAGCACGGATACCTTGATAATCACAGTCAATGTCGGGGCCTTGGCAAAGATTGCCGAAGAAGGAGACAATCTGTATCGTTCGGTCAGTGATTTAATCCTGTATGCTACCGGTGCGGCAGCCTGTTCTACAGCGGATCTCTATCTCATTCTAATGAACATAAACAACTCACTCGACAATATCAGGACGCATCTGAACAGAGCGTACTTTGAAACCTGGAGATACATTCAGGTACGCATCGGATATTGGAAAAGACAGGTTTATCGTGCAAAGACCAAGGAAGAGATTATTAATGATGCTTTTGGCCGGTGGAAAGTTGCGGGCTATTTAGGCTATTAAATAACAATTTAAAACTCAACAGATATGGTACATTCTATCAGTTATCGGACAACATTGTGTTTATGTGCAATGCTGCTTTGTATCAAAGCAGTTGCCCAGTCTTATGTGACATACAATCACGATGCAACAAAAATGAATCAGATTACAGTTCAGGAAATCGGTGTTGGCGGACTAACCCCTGCTTTCTACTACACCCTCTTTCATAACAGCTACCAGAAATCGGCAGCGAGTAAAAACAAGCTGAGTTTTAGAACACTTGCTGGTGTAGAGTCATACCAACAGATTGATTTAGCTGACAGCATTCAAGCGTCACTGACTCAGCGGGCTGAAATTGAAGCTCTCAATATTGCCGATAGACAGATTGATATAGTCTGGCTTGCAGAAGGCAGCAAAGTGAATAAAAAGCTATCAGACTTTGAAAAGAATATCAACCGCATCATCAGTTCTGGAGGTACGGCAAATGATAGAACGCGATGGAACGAATACTACAATATGTTCAGGACAGCCATTAAAGAAACCCAGGACGCTTATATGCCAAACGCCCAAAGGAAAAGGCAATACCTTGCGATATACGCTGATATAGAGCATCAGAACGAAATTCTCATAGCGTATTTGATTCAGTTAAGCAACAGGAGCAAGACTGCTTCCTTATTGTCTGCCCGTTTGAACAGACGGACTGATGTTGCTTCTCATGCAACCGAAGCATTTAGCCGTTGGCGAGAAGCCGGGCAACTAAATTCAGGAGGGCACAATTAACAGAGATTATAACATAAAAGGAAACTAAAATCATGGCAGATTCAAATATACTCTCAGATTTCGGTATCAATATTCTTGAAGAAGAGATTGATGACGTGATTTTCCAGACAAACGAGTTCCTTACAGATGCCACATTCACAGGCTCACAAGGACCGTTCTGGTGGATTCTCCAAATGTGCATGGCTCTCGCTGCTCTGTTCTCTATTGTAGTGGCAGGAAATATAGCCTACAAGATGATGGTAAAGCACGAGCCTTTGGACGTTATGAAACTGTTCCGGCCATTAGCTATATCCGTTATTCTATGCTGGTGGTATCCACCTGCAGATACAGGTATAACCAACAGCGGAAGCAGCTGGTGCTTCCTCGACTTTCTTTCTTACATTCCTAACTGTATCGGTTCATATACTCATGACCTTTATCAGGCAGAATCCTTACAGATAGAAGATAAGTTTGAGGAAGTCCAGGAACTCATTTATGTCAGGGACACTCTCTATACATCCTTGCAAGCTCAGGCTGACGTAGCACATTCAGGAACGTCCGATCCGAATCTTATTGAGTCCACGATGGAACAGACCGGTGTTGAAGAAGTGACCAACATGGAAAAGGACGCATCCAGACTATGGTTTACTTCACTCACAGCTGGTGCAGTGGTCGGACTGGATAAAATTATCATGCTTATCGCTCTGATAGTTTATCGCATCGGTTGGTGGGCAACCATCTACTGCCAGCAAATCCTGTTGGGGATGCTGACCATCTTCGGGCCGATACAGTGGGCATTCAGTCTTCTGCCCAAATGGGAAGGTGCCTGGGCAAAGTGGCTCATACGTTATCTGACCGTACACTTCTACGGAGCTATGCTGTACTTCGTGGGATTATTTCGATGTGTAACTCGCTGATTATCAGTATTGTTGTTTTGCAAAACACCTCCACGTAACAAACGTGCAACAAAAATTTCCAAATAAAAAAGAGATAATTGCGTATTTGCAACTATAAAATTACAGCCCAAGCACCATTTCTGCATTTTATGGCTGTTTTGAGGGTTTGACAACCAAGTTCCAAAAACAGCGTTTCTCTTGTATTCTTACTATCGTTTCTAAGTTTGATTTTGTCTTCACTTTATTTCATCCAAGTATGATTTAGAGTATGAAACGACTTCATTATTATAATATAGCTTAAGATTTCGTCATTGACCAAGCATTTCTAACAGAATGAGAAATATCTTACATACCTTTGCACCACTTTCAACTTGCAATCACAAACAATGGTCATGATGAAATAGTCAAATTAAAACATCAACAGATTATGGAATCACGAACCAATCAAAGCGTAACTCCAGATGTTCAAGCACTCATGCTGGAGAACCTAAAACTCGCCAAGCGAGTAGAAGTGCTTGAAAATACCCTGTCAGCAGGTAAGGAAGTGCTGACTTTGGAAGAAGCTGCCAGATTTATGGGAGTGACAAAAAGTTCGCTCTACAAGATGACCCATGAGCAGACAATTCCTTATTACAAGCCGAATGGCAAGATGGTGTATTTCGAGAAAGCGGAACTCTTGACATGGATTCGCAGAAATGCGATTGCGTCAAAGGCGCAGGTTTCAGAAGAAGCCAACCGTATCTTGAAAAATTTAAGTGTCAAGTAGCCATGAGGACAACAGAATTTGAAGCCAAAAAGGAACAGGCAGTCAAACTATCTGTCCTCTGGGCTAAGACAGGACTTCGTGAACTATCCATGAGGGATGCCGTCAATGATTACATTGAAGCAACTGGTGCAAACCATGCCATAGACAATGACGAACAAGCCATTGTCTATGGAAGACGTGCCGTTGCATTACGAGTAAGCATAGAGGCAATAAACAGTCTTAACAAAGATGAACTTCAACGCTTGGATAGAAAACTCATGGAGATTGTCAGTGAGGATATGCCACGGCAACAGCATGGTCTTCACCGATGATTTGTTGTCCTTTCAGTCATTCACCATTTATAAACCATTCGGACATGGAAAGAAAAGAGATAGACAAAACTCGCCCTGTCACTTACTATTTGTCATTGACGGACGAACAACTGAATTTTCTCAGTAGCAACGAGGGAGGCATCAACAGAATACAATGTTTCCGCAGACTACTTCACCACACGGCAACTGCCGATACCACCTATACCAAGCGTGGCATATCCAAACCACTAATGCAAGGACAAACTTGTGTATCTGCCCTTGAACTTTCAAAGGAATGGAACTGCAACCGAAAGACAGTTATCCGCTTCTTGAAACAGTTGGAACAGTTGGGTATCGTAACAATAAAAACTGATTGCCTTACCACCATTATGGATATGAGGTGCATAGCAGCGTGGAAGCATGAGGGTGAAACGGTTTATACAGCCAATGCCCTTTATAAGCGAGACAACGGCAAAGCGAAGTCGGAACAAAACCCGAAAAAGTCTGTTTCAGATCCGACTTCTTCAACTTTACCTTTGCCTTCTTCCGATTCATCAGAAATCACTCCTTCGGAAATGGAGCAAATCCATTCCTTGGAAGAAATCCCTGATGATGTGAGAGAGCAGTTGTTGGCGGAAGATGTAGAGCGTTTCCACGAACTGCGTGAAATGTAACCTTTCGTTCTTTTTTATCTTGGCATTTGCCTTCATGCTGTCAGTTTGCCAGTAAGAACGCAATGCCAAGACTTCATCAAAACCGTTTTAGAGCAGTGTTGGTACACAACAGAAGAGGCTTGCCTATATGTACGCATAATGTAGATGGGGAACATAATCCTCGGTATGGTTATCACCAACCGAATTATGCTCCGTCGGGCAAGCCCTCAGGAGGACACCAGAGCAAGCTCATTTTATAAATTTCATTACCCCATCTAAGAAATAACATTATGCCAGAATACCAAGTGTTTCACCAACAAGCCGTCAAGTCGTTTTCGGCAGGTGAAGACAACGAACATCAGAGGCGTTGGACGGAATCCCAATGGGAAGCCAAAGCCTCCAACAAGAAGTTTAACTACGACAAGAGCCGTGCGCATCTCAACTTTGAGATAGTCAAGGGCGGTAAGATTGTGCCTCTCGGCTCTTCTAAGCCCATTTTAGAACGGTTTCAAGACCGTTTGGAAGCCACTGGTGCGGAAGACCCTAACAAAGGGCTTGAAACGCCAAAATATCGCATTGCCTGCAACATGATATTTTCGGGCGATGCCGACAGAATGCGAGAAATGGCTTTCGGAGACCAGAATGTGGAACGAGCGAAAGGCGCAGACAACAGCCATGTCAAGCGCAAATCGGGAATAGAATTGTGGGCAAAGGACATCTATAAGGCTGTTGCCGATGCATGGGGTGAAGACAACATCATTGACTTTTCCGTCCATCTTGACGAGTCTTCACCGCATATCCATTGCCTTGTCACGCCCATTATGTACGATGAGAAGAAACAGAAGATGCGTATCAAATACCGAGATACTTTTGGTGGTGATGCAAACAAACTGGATGCTATCCACGACTACTTGGCAGAGGTCAACAAAAAGTGGGGCTTGGTACGTGGTGAATCAGTTTCGGCTACCAATGCCCAGCATATCCCTCGTGACGAATGGTATAGACAACTCCAAGCCGAAAGCCGTGAGTTGGAAATTGCAAACGGCAAACTGGAACTTGACATTCGCAAAAAGGAGAATGCCGTTAAGGGTCTGAAAACGATGATAGGAAACCTCACTCACCAGAAGTCCGAAGTGGAGAACAAAATCCATGAGGTTGAGAATTTGTTAGAACAACAGAATGGCGAGCATTCCGAATTGTCTAAGGAACTGGAACGGCTCAAAAGTCAGTTGTCCACCTTGGAGTTCAAGCTGACGGACAAACGAGAAAAACTGAGTGCAGCCGATGAAGCACTTGCCGAGTTCAGAGCTATGACAAGGGCGCAGAAGTCTGAGGCTGAAACATTGCGTGTCGTGCAGGAGCAGACATCACGTACTTTGCAGACATACGCCCAAGCCTCTATCCTTGCAGGCTGTTTCCAAGAACTGCTGACGATGAGCAGTAGGATTTGCGCCAATGTACCCGAAGCCAAGAAAATGGCAGAGAACACCATCATTGAAGATATGTGCGATATGCGTTTCAAAGATGTGCTTGGCACAGCCGTCAAGATGTTCATAGAGGGCATCAATGGGGCAACAAGCATCACTCAGTCGGGAGGTGGCGGTGGCTCCAATTCGGAATTGCCTTGGAGGGATAAGGACGAGGATATTTTCAGCTTTGCCAGACGCTGCATGAGATTCGCCCACAGCAAACACTATCCCAGGAAGAGTTCGGGCATTAAGCGGTAATGTCAGCGAGTATTCGCTTCCAGACATCAATATCAGGGAAAGGCATGTATATTTCAAAGAAACCATCGAAATATGCCACTGTCTTTCCTTGATTTATTTTCGTCTCTACATAGGCTCTGCTTTTGTACTTGTCGGCAAGGCGTAACAATTCCTGTTTCTGTTTCTTTTGCTGATTTTCAAAGAAACTTATTGCAAGAACAAGCAACTCCTTTACACCATTTGTAAGTCCTGCCTTATCATAGATATAAAGCAGACGGTTATAAGGCTCTGGCTTCCAATAGCCATTGGCAATCAACTCTTCATAGATATTGGTTGCGGTGATGTAATCCTTGCTTTTCTCGGCAACCTTTGCCTTGCGTAGTTCATTCTCTATATGGCTGATTATATATTCTATCTGATGGCACATTGGAGCGTCTTCTGAAAACAGAGCGTCATTTCCACTTGTGTAGAAGTCAAATTCGGGCAGTTGAGCAATCAAACTTTCGTATCGGTTTGCCAATGTATCTTTGGTGGTAATGTTTCTGTGGAGATTGGCTTGTTTGGGTAGTTTGTCTTCTCGTTGCCTTATTACTTCCCTAAATTCGACAACAAGCGCATCTTGTCTGAATTTTGCAGGGACAAGCAACAGAACACGCTTGGCATCGCTCCATTGTTCTTTGCTTATATAATGGCGAAGTAGCCAATTATAGGGTTCAAGGTTCAATGAATATCCTTTTTGAACCGCACTCTCGTATTGGCATTTAGTCTGTTCTGTGTCATTTGCTTTCAGACACGACCTTGCCTTTATAACCTCTGTAACACCAGGCATTACCAAAGGCTGCTTGGTGGACTGTTGAGGTACATTTATAGAAGAAGGCAAGGAAACGTTCTCTTGCGTGTTTGTCTCCTTGCCTTTGTCGTTGCTGAATATGTCTTTTATCTTCTTGAATAGTCCCATGCGTTTTTTCTTTTGAGTGCAAAGGTAATGCAAAACGCTGATAATCAATTCGACTTGCTGTAAAAAGCATATACACGTTTGCATAGTTTAATAGCATGGATAACATATCAAAAGATATAGAATATGCTCCGATTACCAGGTTATCACTTTGTCAACTATCTCTTGTTGCTCAATGCTGCTTCTTCGTAGATAGATACGTGTCGTTTCGATACTTTCATGCCCCATAAGGTCTGCAAGCAGGGCAATGTCGTTAAACTTCTCCAAGAAATTCTTGGCATAACGATGGCGGAACGAGTGAGGGTACACCACTTTTTCATTCAAGCCATATTTCACCGCATAGTTCTTCAACTGCTGTGATATGCCTCTTGTAGTAATACGCTCGCCAAAGCGATTGAGAAAGAGATAGCCACTTGTACGGTTGAGTGTCTGCAACCACTTTTCAGTTTCCGTGCGCAATGTCTTGGGGATATAGATACGCCGTATCTTGCCACCCTTGGTGTAGATGTCGTAATAGCCTACTTGCACGTGCTCAACCTTGATTTGCACAAGTTCGCTCACTCTGGCACCAGTCGCTGCCAAGAAACGCACCACAAAGTACCACTCCAAGTTGTCTTCCTTCTTCAACTTGTTCTTCAAGAAGGTGTAGTCGGCATTGCTGATGACATTCTCCAAATAAGAACGTTGCTGCACCTTGACCGACTTCAAGCGGAGCTTAGTCTTGCCTACAAATACAAGGTACTTGTTCAACGCCTGAATACGGAGGTTCACCGTCTTTGGTTTGTAAGTCTCAATCAAGTAGGTCTTGTAAACCAACAAGTTTCTCTTGTTCAACTCTTTGTGTCGAGAGCCAAACTCCTTCACGGCATACAGATATGCCGAAATCGTGTTCTTAGCCATATTGCCTTGGCTTAGGAACTCTTCAAATTTGTCTAATTCCATTTCTATTCGTTTATTAGTGAAACATTAAGTTGTCCTAATAAATAGGCATGGATTTGTTCTATGAGTTCCTATTATGAGAAGATACTTGCTACGGGAGAGGTGAAGTGCATTGATGAGGAGGTGCCGTTTGAGATACCAGTATCTTGGAGTTGGGCGAGACTAACACATGTAACTTTTCTTATTGAAGATTGTCCACATTCAACAGCTAAAGATGAAGGAAAAGGCTATCCATTAGTGAGAACGCCTAATATCGGCTTTGGATTTTTACTTTTAAATGGTGTACATAGAGTTTCTGAAAAAGTTTATAATCAGCGAAATGTTCGAGCTGTACCTCAAAAGAATGATTTAATATTTGCTCGTGAGGCACCTGCTGGAAATATAGCAGTCATTCAAGATGAGAAGGTTTGTCTTGGGCAACGAACTGTATTGCTCAGACCTATCACACATTGCATTCTTCCACAATATCTTGCATATTATATTCTTGCCCCATCATCTCAACAAAGTCTTGTAGAGAAATCATCTGGCACAACAGTAGCACATGTCAATCTTTCAGATTTTCGTCCGTATCTGATAGCTGTGCCACCTATTGACGAACAAAAACGAATCGTCAATAAGCTCAAAGAATTGTTGCCATTATTAGACAAGTATAATTGTTATGCAGACAAATTATCAAGACTAAACAACGAAATTAATACTCTTCTTAAAAAATCCATTCTGCAAGAGGCGATTCAAGGGAGACTTGTACCACAAATTGCAGAAGAAGGTACAGCAAAAGAACTACTCGAACAGATAAAGGCGGAAAAACTCGTAAAAGAGAGCAAGTTAAAGAAGTCTGCCCTCAACGAGTCTGTTATCTTTCGTGGTGACGATAACAAGTATTGGGAGAAGTCGGAAGATGGGGCAGTATGTATTGATGATGAAATACCATTTGAGATACCGTCAAATTGGGCATGGGTACGACTTGACGATATTTGCTCTTTTATACATAGAGGCAAATCGCCCAAATATAGCCCAATAAAGAAATATCCTGTTGTAGCTCAGAAATGCAATCAATGGGATGGATTTTCCATCGAGAAAGCGAAATTTATTGAACCACAGAGTATTTCATCATATAATGAAGAGTATTTTTTGCAAGATAGAGATTTGATGTGGAACTCTACAGGACTGGGAACATTAGGTCGAATGGCTATATACTACATGATACTTAATCCTTATGAATTGGCTGTTGCTGACAGCCATGTTACTGTAATTCGTCCATATAAAACGCACATCGTTTCAGAATACCTGTACTACTATTTTGCAAGTAATACGGTACAGTCTGTTATAGAAGACAAATCGGACGGCAGTACAAAACAAAAGGAATTGGCGACAAAGACAGTAAAAGCCTACCTTGTTCCAATTCCGCCATTTGCTGAACAACAACGTATAGTACAAAAGATAAAGTCTGTAACAAGTATTATGAGTTGATAGACGATAGTCCTGTTTGTATTGATGAGTTTTTGCCGTTTCAAATACCCGAAACATGGGTTTGGTGCAAAGTCAAAGACTTGTTGGAAATACAGACAGGTGCCTCGTTCAAAAAAGAGCAAGCAAACGCAAACAAGAAAGGCATTAGAATATTACGTGGTGGAAACATTCTACCCAATAAGTATATATTCAAAGATGATGACGTATTTGTGTCAGAAGAGTTTGTCAATGCGAATACCATTCTAAAAAAGAACAGCATCATTACTCCTGCTGTAACCAGTTTGGAGAATATTGGTAAAATGGCAGTGATAGAAAAAGACTACAAAAATGTTAGTGCTGGTGGTTTTGTCTTCATCATTAGCCCATACATTCAAGACTTTAATCACTCCTTGTTACTTGCATATTTTCTTCAAAGTCCATTTTTAATTGAGGCTATGCGAGGAATAACTAAGAAGTCTGGTGCTGCTTTTTATAATCTGGGGAAAGAACGGCTGAAAGAGTTGTATTTACCACTGCCTCCAATGGCAGAACAAGGAAGAATAGTAGGCAAAATTAATGAGGTTTTATCAAGTATTATGAGCAGATAGGGAGCGAAGTAACTGAGATTGAGCTTCCTTTTGACTTTCCAAGTTCTTGGTCTATTGCTCGGTTAAATGCAGTTTGCCAACTTACAGACGGCTTGAAAACCACTGGCAAGCAATGCTTATTAGATGCAAAATACTTACGTGGTAAAAGTTCTGAAACTATCGTAGAACAAGGTAATCTTGTATATAAAGGTGACAATATAATGCTTGTGGACGGTGAAAACTCTGGTGAAGTTTTCATCGTTCCACAAGACGGTTATATGGGTAGCACTTTCAAGCAACTATGGATAAGTTCCTCTATGCACCAACCTTATGTCTTGGCTTTCATACAGTTCTACAAAGAAACTTTGCGCAATTCTAAGAAAGGTGCAGCAATTCCACACCTCAACAAGGAATTGTTTTATGGGCTTATTATTGGTATTCCACCACTGCAAGAGCAGAGACGATTAGTTCTGAAGATTGAACAATCATCGCAGTTGCTTCGATAACAGATTTATTCGTTCTATTATACGTTGTTGCTCTTGCAACGGTGGCAAAGGTATCAACAAATTCGCTAAACTTTTGCTATTCAGAGTTTTACCTTTAATTGCATCTTTAGAATCTCCGAGATTGGCAATTAGAGGTAAAACTTTGAACAGGTAATTCCTCATAGCATATTCTTTATCAATAACAGGACGTATCGTTATAATAGCTTCATTGTGATAAGCGTCAATATCCAAAATTGAAGTTTTACCAATGCTTAGTTTGAAACTCATAAGAAGACTTCCCTTTTCACTGATTGGAGCAGAGAAAATTTCTTTGACAGCCAAATCTGAAACCTTTTCTTTTGTAGTAGAAATTGTGCCTCCGTCAACCATATCTGATATTGAAACCCAATTGTATTTGCCGTTTATCCAATAAGTCTGTTCACCTCTTGCTGGTGTTTTTCCAATAGTCATAGATACGATATTGGAAAATCTGCACCAACACCAATTGTATGGCAAATCGAATGGTATTTCATCTGATATATCATTGCAATTTGCACCTATCTGCTCATAATACTTGTTATCGTCACCACGGAAGATAACAGACTCGTTGAGGGCAGACTTCTTTAGCTTGCCCTCTCTTACCAGTCTACGTTTCTCTTCTTTTATTTGTTCAAGCAATTCCTGTGCTGAACCCTCTTCTGCTATTTGTGGAACGAGTTTCCCTTGTATCGCCTCTTGTAAAATTGAACTTTTTAGTCTGTTATTGATTTCTAAGTTTAACTTTTCTTGTTTGAGAAATGTTGTTTCGTATTGCAGAACCAATGGCATAATTGCAGTTATCTTATCTACTATTCTAACTTCTTCCTCCAGTGGAGCTAAAGGAACAAGCATCGACAAAACATGCCCCAATTTCAAATTTGCTTGGGCAGAGCCTCCACCTTGATGAGAAACTGTATAATGAAAATATTCTGAGTTTATAACATAATACATATACTCCAACATTTCTGCAAGCCAAGGACGCATTTTCAAAACTCGCTGATTTAGTAAAGCTGGGGTATTAGCTTTATATATGGCGGTCTTACCTAATGGTTCTGGATTGTCCGACTGAGACGATAAACACATTAACAAGTCACCTTTATTTATAACACTTGTCAGCATTTTTGTTGATGGCTTTTCTACATAGTCGTTATTTGGTTTAAGAACCACTTCATAAGTCATCAGGTTGCCACTTTTAATAACAGGCATACCTTTACATTCCTTGTTCAGTTCGGATGAGGTATAGGCATATCCGTTTTGATAGGAAATAAGTTCTCCTAATCTACACCACTCCCACCCAACAGGAACATCAAACGGTATCTCCTCATCAATGCACTTCACCTCCCCTGTGGCGAGCATCTTCTCATAATAGGAATTGTCCTCACCACGGTAGATAATGGATGCGTTCTTGTCACGCTTGATTTTCTTCTCCTTGATCAAGCGTTCTTTCTCTTGACGAATCTTATCAAGCAAAACGCTTGCTGGTTCGTCATTAGGGTCTTGCGGTACAAGTTTTCCCTGTATCGCCCATTGTAATATGCTATTCTTTAATTGCTTTCCGTTCATTGTAATTTTCTATCGTTAGAAATCATTGTCCTTATTCTTCTGCTTCAAGAAGAACTGATAAAGTTTCTTGCCTATTTTATCTTTGGCAAATGTCCGCTCATGCTCAATAGGTATGGTAGATAACCTTATCTTAGCCACGCCTTTTTTCAACAACTCAAATTGTTGTGGACTTATCTTGAATTGAGCTGTAGAACTGATTTCTGTCACTGGAAGGACTATATTGCCAGAAACAATACCTGCCGTTTCAGAGCCGCTACCAATCTGAGAACCATAAAGTTTTATAACTTCACCATCGAATGTTTTCAACAACATGGTTGATTCTTTCAGGAAATTCAGTTGATCTGACTTTACGGTTGCGATAATGTAATATGCCGTATCTTGCTTTGCAACGCTATATTTCATGTTGCATCCCTCGGCAGCCAAAGGTCGATATGTATATCCAACCGTTTGTGCATTTATATTGACACTGCACATAGTCAGTACTATAGACAAAATAATTTGTATTCCAATACTACTTTTCATAATTATGCTATAAAATCGAAATGTCCTTATTTTATTGTTGTTACTCTGCTTCGTCCAACAACTTGTCAAGTTGCGCTTGCAGTTCTTCACGCTTTGGCAAATAGAGTTGATAACGTGCAACAAACAATTGATTGGTTATACCCTCCAAGGCATATTCCATCAGAAGTTCGTCTTTTCTTGCTCCCAAAACTATGCCAATGGGTGGATTATCGTCAGGTTGACATACTTCTGTTTTGAAATAGTTCAAGTAGAGGTTCATCTGCCCAATATCACCATGCTTTATCTCTGCTCGCTTCAAATCAATCAACACATAGCATTTCAAGATACAGTGGTAGAACACCAAATCCACCTTGAACTGTCGGCTTCCTATCTGCATGGAGTATTGTCTGCCCACAAATGCAAAGCCACGTCCCATTTCCAAAAGGAACTGCTCCATGTGGTCTTTCAGAGCCTTTTCCAAGTCACCCTCCTTATAGCGTTTCTGTTTGGGAAGTCCTGCAAATTCAAGCACGAAAGGGTCACGGATGATGTCTTGCGGAGTTTGTACTTGGTGCCCCTCGTTAGCCAAAGCAAGAACTCCTGCCTTGTCTGTGCTTAGTGCAAGTCGCTGAAACAGACAACTTTTCATCTGTCTTTTCAGTTCCCTAACTTTCCAACATTCCTTGATGGATTCCTTATAATAGAACTGCATTTCAAGTGCATTATCACACTTCAACAGTTCATAGTAATGGCTCCATGTCAATTTGTGGGACAGTGTCCCACATTTTGGGAATGCCAAGTATAACTTACGCATATAGGTAAGGTTTGTTCGGTTAAAACCTTTTCCATTTCTTGCGGTCAAATCCTTTGCAAGGTTTACAAGTAACCTTTTACCATATTCAGCTCTTTGTTTACCACCCTGTTCAAATTCAACGATATACTTTCCAGTTTGCCAATTGGCATCAAGCAATTCCGTATTGACCGCAGCAATGGCTTTTGACTTCGCCTCACCCCATAGCGTGGTTATGTTGTCTATCAACTTCTGATAGGCAGCATCATTTATGTTTGTCAAACCTTTATTCTCCATGCCAATCTTTTAGATTTGTGGAACACCGTTCCACGTTTTACAATTCGTCCACATTTACATTTATGCCCAAGATACGCTGTATCTCTGCCAATGTCTTATCAATCTCATGATCAAGAGCTTTGCGCTTCTTGAAATAGTCGGCAAGCAGTTCGGCAGGAGGCAAGATTTCTTCATCCTCTTTCGGGAACTTGCACAAGTCGAAGTTGCAATCTGTGGCGATAAGGTCTTCAACCGAATAGCAACGAGATTTCTCGTCACCATCAGCAATAATAATCTCCTTACGGTTGTTCCACCACTCACGGATTGGGTCGCAATGTTCCGACTTCATAGACTTTGTCTTGGAGAAATGCTTGTAACCCTCTGGCATATCTAAACGATAGAACCACGTTTCCTTTGTAGAATAACCTTCTGGAGCACCCTCCGCACTGGTATTGTCGAAGAACAAAATGTTCGTGGCAATCGAAGTGTAAGGTGCAAAGATACTGCCAGGCAAACGGATAATGGTATGCAAGTTGAAATCTCTGAGTAGCTTGGTCTTGATGGCTATCTTTGTGTTGTCCGCTCCAAACAGAAAACCGTCTGGGACAATGACCGCAGCACGACCATTTATCTTCAGTCGGTACATGATGAGAACCATGAACAAGTCTGCAGTCTCGCTACTGCGCATATCAGAAGGGAAATGTGACTTGATATCCGACTTCTCGTTTCCACCGTATGGTGGGTTCATCAACACAACATCAAACTTGTCGCCGTCTGTATAGTTGAGCACATCTTTTGTAAGCGAGTTGTCGTGATATACCAATGGCGTATCAATACCATGCAGCAATAGGTTTGTCACACATAGCATATACGGGAATTGTTTCTTTTCTATTCCAAATACAGACTGATTGTACTCTTTGCGGTCTTCAGCAGTCTTTACCTTCTTGTCCAATTCACCCAACCAACTTGTGATGAAACCTCCTGTACCACAAGCGAAGTCTGCCATTTTCTCACCAATCTGCGGATTGACTATCTCTGCCATAAATTCGGTTAAGGCTCTTGGGGTGTAGAACTCCCCAGAGGAACCAGCCGACTGCATTTCTTTGAGGATAGTCTCGTATATCTCACCGAAAGCATGACTTTCTTCATAGTCACCAAGGTTCAAACCGTCAATCACATTCAGCACTTGACGAAGTTGAACTCCATCTTTCATATATTGGTTGGCATCCTCAAATGTGGTCTTTACAATCGCCTGACGGATAGGGGTAGTTGGTGTTACTTCTATGTTTTTGAGTTCCACAAACAATGTGTTGTTGACAAACGAAAGCAGCTCATCACCAGTCAAGGCATTACCGCTTCCATCGTCATGCGCCCAGTTGCGCCAACGGCATTCTTCTGGGATGATAGACTTGTAATCATCATCGTCCAGCTCCCAATCATTCTCTTTCTCGTCATAGACTTTCAAGAACAGCATCCACGCCATTTGTTCTATGCGTTGCGCATCACCGTTGATACCGGCATCATTACGCATTATATTGCGTACTCGTTTTACGAAATTTGATAAACTCATATTTTGTTTTTACTTTATGCTATATTATATATGTTTTGTTCCAGTTCCTTTACGGCATCAAGATAACCTTGCTTGCCACCAAAGAACTTCACGATGTTTGCCTTTGAGCCCAATTTGCGGAATGGGTCATTTTCAAGCACAGTAAGGCTTTCCAATTCTGCCACACCTTCCTTGGTGTACTTATCCAACAAGGCTTCAAGCACAAGTCGTGCCTGTTCTCCATACTTGCTGAATATGTCTCGTTTCTTCACTTGTTCGGCACGTTCATGTCGTGTAAGTGTTTTCTTGCCGTAGGCTATATGGCAGATGAAATCGAAATCATCAACATCGTCCATTTCTTGGTCATGCTTCAACACCGCAAGGTCAATGCCACTTTCTTTAAGCATTTCAGCAATGTCTGACTTTTTCTTGGTTTCTTTCCATTTGGAAGTGAACGTATCAATCGTAGCGTATGTGTCTATGATACTTTTCTTTGTATAGTCGGTAATGCTCTCCGTGCGAAGCAACTTACCATTTGTGTCATATACAGAAACGACCTTGTTGATAACCTTTACTGTACAACCGTCCGAGTTGACTATTGGCTTAGGTTGTTTGGGCGGTTGTTGACAAATACATGGAATCTGACCACATACGGGGCAGGGCTCTGGTGTCGGTTTGGGACACACGCATGGATTCTGTCCACATACAGGGCAAATATGTGGTTTAGGCGGATAATTCGGGTCTATCTCAATCGGTCCGTCCCAATCAGGGTCAGCGAACAATCGTGTTACGTTGCGGAAGTCCATTACAGTGAAGTATGTCTTTCCTTCTTTCTCACGAAGACGAGTGCCACGACCAATTATCTGTTTGAACTCTGTCATAGAGCCGATTTGTTGGTCAAGAACAATCAGTTTTGTCATTTTGCAATCAACACCAGTTGAAAGCAACTTACTTGTTGTCGCTATGACAGGGTATTTCTCTGCAACAGAAATGAAATAATCCAACTTGCCTTTTCCGTATTCGTCACTACCAGTTATACGAACCACATAGTCGGGATTTTTCTTACACATATCAGCATTGGCATTAGCCAAAGCCATACGCATACGTTCCGCATGAGTTTCATCAGCACAGAACACTATGGTCTTAGCCATGCGATCTGTACTTTTCAGATAGTTGGTTATCTCTTGCGCAACTTCCCTTATACGGTCTTCTATAACAATGTTATAATCATAGTCGCTGTTGTTATAAATGCGGTCTTCTATCTCGTTGCCGTATATATCCTTTTGTCCCTTTGTAGGTCTCCATTCGTCACCGATGTTCGTTGTAATGTTGATAACCTTGAAAGGAGCAAGGAAACCGTCCTCAATTCCGTTTTTAAGACTGTAAGTATAGACTGGTTCACCAAAGTAGCCAATACTTGACTGGTACTTTGTTTCTTTAGGTGTGGCAGTCATACCTATATGAGTAGCCGAAGAAAAGTATTCCAAGATGTTTCGCCAGTTGCTATCATCCTTTGCGCTACCTCTATGACACTCATCAACGATAACAAGGTCAAAATAGTCTGGATTAGGAAACAGCTCCTTATAGTTTTTGGCATCATTCTGTCCAATCAACTGTTGATAGAGTGCAAAGAACACTTGATAAGAGCCCAGTTCTTCCAAGTGGTTCTTATCTTTTGAGTAGTCTATCTTGTGTGTCACCTTTTCTAATGGCTTGAAGTCCTGCTGTATGGATTGGTCAACCAATATGTTTCGGTCTGCAAGATACAACACTTTCTTCTTCAAACCACTTTTAAGCAAACGCCATACAATCTGGAATGCAGTATATGTTTTTCCTGTACCAGTTGCCATGACAAGGAGCACACGGCTTTGTCCTTTGGCAATGGCACCAACTGTGCGGTTTACTGCATTGCGCTGATAATATCGTGGCGGAAATATATTCTGACCAGTGCAAAAAGGCTGCTCTATGATGGCCAGCTCTTGTTTGTTAAGTCCGTTTCCATCGTTAGCCTCATTTTTATATCTTTCAACAAGTTCTTCTTTTGTTGGAAATTCGTCCATAGCAAAAGTGCGTTCCTTGCCTGTAAAGAAGTCATGTTCGGCAAAACCTTCACCATTTGAACTGTATGCAAACTTCACATCAAGCATTTGGGCATAGGTCATGGCTTGTTGCAATCCATGGGAAACAGAATGATTGGCATCCTTTGCTTCTACAACAGCAATGGGTGTTGCCTTATTTGCATAAAGTACATAGTCGGCAAACTTCGGCTTCTCTCTATGCACAAGGTTACCATGAAGGCTAATTTTACCGTCAGTAAATTTAACCTTCTGTTCCATGAATATACTATCCTTTGACCATCCCTTGCTTGTGATGGCTTCGTTGATATAGCGGAACTTGATGTCCTCTTCTGTAAGTTCTTTGCTTATGCCCATGTTCAAATAACGTTTTATTATCGGAAGTTATTTTGTCCAGTTCTAAAAATCCAGCATTTGGCGTTTTTACTCTCGCTCGTCCTCGTCTGTTATCAAGTCCTTCAAATCGACTTGCAGAATTTTTGATATTTCAAGCAATGTTTCCAAATCTGGCTGGTATTTATTTCTGGCGTAGCAGTTTACTGTACTAAAGCTCTTCCCAAGCTGTTTTGCAAGCCATGTCTGAGAGATGCCTTTTTCTTCCAACGTGTCTTTTATTCTGTTCAGTTTCATATTTACACCGAATTTTACTGCAAATATACATTAAATTTTGCGATAATAATTCGTTATATGGCTCTAATAGGCGAAAATATAACGATATTTCACACTTTCATACCCATTTGATACGAAATAAGGGAATAAAGAGAATTTATCCTCCTTACTCCCTTTCTTTTCTTCCCTAATTTCCAAATACCTTTTCCACTCGCTTGACGGCATCCGCTCTCATCTGCATGGCTACGGAAGCATACATCTGTGTTGTCTTAACACTTTTATGACCCAATAGTTTGCTCACAGTCAAAATGTCACATCCTGCGAGGATAGCCAATGTTCCAAAAGTGTGCCGACTTGTGTGAAATCCGAGAACCTTTGTAATGCCAGCTCGTTTTGCCATGTGCTTCAAGGCTCTGTCACAGTTGCAGATTTGCGGTGTGTTGAACACATGGCTATCTTCACTTTTATCTTCCTTGTCGGGCAACCATTCCAATGCCTTTTTGCCTAATGGTATCAGAATGGGGTGCTTAGTTTTCTGCATACGAGGCAGATAGATTGCCAATCCCGCATCAGTTTGGCGAATATCCTTCCATTTTAAGTTGGATATGTCGCTATGTCTTAAACCTGTAAAGCAACAGAACATATAACATTGTTTGGTTGCAGGACTGCCTGTTTCTACGGAAGCCAATGACATGACCTCTTCTTTTGTCAATGCAACGATATTACTCTCTGCCTTGCTGACCCTTTCCCTTATATCCAATGAAGCAAAAGGATTTGCACTTATCAGACCGTTTCTGACCGCCTTGTTCAATATGGTGTTGAGTGTGGTCTGCATTTGGTGCATGGTGGACTGTGCCAACTTCTGAGGGTTGCTTGGAGACTTTGGCGAAACATAGATGTCCATCATATAGTTCAAGAAGCCCATATATACGTTTTTATTGAAGTCTATCAATCGTATGCCAATTTTATGGCTGTATTTCATATATTGGTGCATGATGGCTATCAGCTTCCATACATTCTTGATGTAGTTCTGAGAATACGCTTGGCTGTCAATCAATCCCTTGTGATAATCAAGCAGCCATTCATAGAAAACAGGCGATGCCTTTCTTAATGCCGTTTCATCTGAAGACTTTGCCTCCTTACGAATACCAAGGAGTCTTTCAGCCTTTATAGCGACCGCCTTTTTCATGGCGTTCTTGTTCTCTCGCTTTGCGTCTTCGTTTACCTCTGGGACAAGGTACAAATGCAGTGACTCATATTCCCTTTTACCATTCTCATAGCAGTCAAGGTATAGCGACTGACTGCCATTTTTTAACACTCTTGTTCTTATCTCTATACTCATTTTCAGTTACCTCTTTTATTAGTGCTAATCAAATAGATTATCAACCTTGTTGACCGCCTCCACTTTTTTCTCGTCCACTATCTTGCTGTATATCTGTGTTGTAGAGACATTGCTATGCCCCAATAATTTGCTTGTTGTATAGATGTCAACTCCAAGTGTCAGCATCATCGTGGCGAAGGTGTGCCGTGAGCAGTGAAACGAGATGTGCTTTTTAATATCAGCATTTTGCATCCATTTACGAATGTCGTGACATACCGTTGGAGTGCCTGGCAAAGTGAATATCGGCTCGTTCGGGTCTTCCTTTTCATTAAGGCAGTTCAGAGCCTCTTTGGATAATGGAACATTGACGAGTTTGTTTGTCTTCTCCATGATTGTGCAGACAAACTTCGTCTTTCCGTCAGATGCGAGAAACACCTTGTTCCATGTGAGCGCACGTACATCACCCAAACGCAATCCTGCAAAGCAAGAGAAGATAAATGCCTTTTTTACTTCCGTGTTGGCGCAGTCCGCTTTCATAATGGCTTTCAACTCGTCAATTGTCAGATATTCTCTTACGCTTTCGGCTGGTTGATGCTTCTCCTTAGCATCCAACAGTTTCATTGGATTGCTTGCTATGATACCCTCACGCACTGCCTTGTTCAACGCTCCATTGAATACCGCTTGATGATGATGTGCGCAACCTTGACTGATAACAGCTGTAGCGTCTTTCTTCACTCCATGATGTGCCGTTTTCAAAAACTTCACGAAGCCACGGCAGAAATCAACATCTATTTCTGACAAACAGATATTGATGTCGCCAGTCGTGGCAAGGTACTGTTCTATCTTGTGGCGCATCTCCTTTCTGCCTTTCAATGTGGATTTGGCAAAGTTGCCGTCCGACTGCTCATATTTGCAGAGCCAAGTCAGCAGTGGCATATTCTCCTGCTTGATTTTCTCCCATTGTTTGATGCCACGGTTCTGCAACCCCAATATTCTTTCTGACTTCACCTTGTTTGCCACTTGCATAGCGTGTCTGTTCTGGTCTTTTGAAATCGGGTCTTTCTCTGGAACGAGGTAGAGCGACAGCGACTCGTATTTTCTGACACCATCTGAATAAATGTCGAGATAGAGGCTGATATTTCCATTCTTCAACTTGCGCTGACGAATGCGAACAGGCTCTTTCGGTTTTGATACTTTCTTTTGTCTTCCCATGCTGTTATATGCTTTTATTTGTTTCTATTTTATGTCCCCATTCGGGTTTCTCTGAGGTCAAAGTTATAAAGATTATTTTGTTTCGCGTAACAAACGTGCAACAAAAATGCACCAAAAATAGATTTTTAACAGTCAAGGAAATAAAAGAAATCAAATCAAAGAAGCCTCTGTGTATCAATGGAATAACGTGTATTTCCTTTGATTTGTTACGACTTTGTTTTACGCCATAATATCCTCTACTTCGTTGGATTCTATGTACTGCTCCTATTTGACATTGTCTTGACCATACAAGTGGAGAATCTGACCGCCATTACAGAGAGTGAACAGACTATGGCTGCCTATCTGCAGAACTCGTTCTTCTCAGCCGGTTATCTCATGGCCGCAAGTATTGTGGCATTGAAATGTCTCAACCTTGTACCTGATTTGGCCGCATGGATGATACCGGAAGGTGATACAGCATTCTCAACTCGAAACTTCGGTGAAGGAGTCGCACAGCAAGCCAAAGTATCAACCCAAGGCATGATTAGCAAAGTATTGTAAGCAATAAATCAATATGAAATATTATGGTAATTAAGAATCTTGAAAACAAAATCAAACTGGTGCTGATTATATGTTCCCTTTTCCTTGCAGGCTGCATCATCATCTGCATCTCCAGCATTTGGACAGCCAGGACAATGGTCTCGGATGCCCATAAGAAAGTCTATGTTTTGGACGGCAATGTGCCTATCCTTGTTCATCGGAGCACAATGGACGAAACGCTTGACGTAGAAGCTAAGTCTCACATCGAGATGTTCCACCATCTGTTTTTCACCCTGGCCCCAGACGACAAATATATCAAGTACACAATGGACAAAGCCATGTATTTAGTGGACGAAACGGGTCTTGCCCAGTATAATACATTGAAAGAAAAAGGATTCTACTCGAATATTATGGGTACGAGTGCTGTGTTCAGCATATTCTGCGACAGTATAAAATTCGATAAGGAAAAGATGGAGTTCATGTATTATGGCAAACAGCGTATTGAACGACGGACAAGCATTCTTACCAGAGAACTGGTCACTGCAGGTCAGCTGAAACGTGTACCAAGAACTGACAATAACCCTCACGGATTGCTCATCACAAACTGGAGGACACTTATGAATAAGGATATTGAACAAAAGAACAAAATGAACTACTAATATGGGATGGAAAAAATTATTTGTCGGAGAGAAGATGCCAGATAAGAATGATCCGAAATATAAGCAAAGATACGAAAGTGAAGTCAATGCCGGTCGCAAGTTCGCACGTATGATGAAACTTGATGTACTTGCCGGAACGATTCAGAATTTCGCCAACAACCACAGAAAGCTGTTTCTTGTCATTGTGTTCGGACTTATCATACTCTGTCTATGTCTGAATATCTACAGAATGGCATTTGTGTTTAACAGGCAACAATCCGTCCAAAATGCTACAGAAAGGCAGGAGCTGATATTGCGTAAACATTATAACAAGGGCAATCAAACATCAAACCGTGTTCATGAAGCACTATCTACCGCCCATGAAGAATCTAATAATAACAACGTAAAAATAAAGAATGATGGACGCACTGAAGAAAATTAACTGGAAGCAGCCTAAATACATGATTCCAATCATCATCTACTTTCCCTTGTTGCTTGTCGGTTACTTTGTAATAGACCTATTCCATACGGAGAAAGTAGAGATACCTAATGGACTCACAACGACAAATTACCTGAATCCGGAATTGCCTGATGCTAACATGAAAGGCGATGGAATTGGCAATAAGTATGACAATATGCTTAAATCATATGGGAAAATAGATGACCATACAGCTTTAGGAAACATTGACCGTAATGAAGAAGACAAAAAAGAGGAGTATGATTCTAAATATTCAGAAGAAGAGCTTAAACAATTGGAATATCAAAAGCAGGAAGCCGAGAAACTCGCTGAGATGCAGAGGCAACTACAGGAGAGTGCACAGAAAGGTCAGGAAGTCGCACAAGGCGACGGTACTTCTGAAGAAGACCGCTTAGCCCTCAGTAAACAACGTGAGCAAGAAGCCATGGAGGAGCTGAACCGTGCTATTGCACAAGCCAGATTACTAGGTCAGCAGGCTACAAATTTGCCAGCTGAAACTGATACACTTACAAAGCGGAATGAAAAGAATCTGGAAGTGTCTGATGAAAAAGAAAACGACGATGAGCCCCAGGAAGTAGTCAAGAAAGTCAGAGTAACGTCTGACTATTTCAACACTATCTGTGAGAATGAAAGAGAGGAAAAGTTGATTAAAGCCATCATCGATGAAAATATCAAGGCTGTTGACGGCTCAAGAGTCCGTCTTCGATTAATAGATGATGTGGAAATCAATGAAATTGTTGTTCCCAAAGGCTCATACCTTTATGCCACTATGAGCGGTTTTGGCTCACAGCGTGTTAAGGGCAATGTTACAAGCATTATGGTAGAAGGTGAGATAATTAAAATAAACCTCGCTCTTTATGATACAGATGGATTGGAAGGGCTGTATGTTCCAAGCAGCCAGTTCCGTGAAACGACAAAAGATGTGGGTAGCGGTGCATTAAGCAATACATCAACTCTCACCAACACAACCACAACAGGAAACAGTCTGGCATCATGGGGAGCGCAAGCTATTTCCAGTGCAGTCCAGAAAAGCAGTAATGCCGTCAGCAAGGCAATCAAAAAGAATAAAGTCAAGCTCAAATATGGCACTTTCGTTTACCTTATTAATTCTCGTTCAAACAACAAAGGAAAATAAATTAAGCACATAAATATTATGAAACTGAAGACTTTTAAAAGAATCGGTGTATTGGCGGTATGTGTTTTGGCAACCCTCCCCTCTATGGCTCAGCAGACCTATCAGGAAATCGAGCAGCTCACCGTAAATGAGAATGTGACAACTGTTATCACAGCCACAGAACCAGTACGTTTTGTCGACATCTCCACGGATGCCGTTGTGGGAGACCAACCCATCAACAATACCATCCGTCTTAAACCTAAAGAAGGAGCTGACGTACATGCCGATGGAGATATTCTTGCTATTGTAACTATTGTAACAGAGCGCTATCGTACACAATATGCACTCATCTATACTACACGTATGCAGGAGGCAGTGTCTGACAAACAAATCCAGCCGGCAGAGAAAATTCCATACCACAACCCGGCAGTCTCAATGAGTACAGAAGAGATGACCAGATATGCCAGAACGATATGGAACTCCCCTGCGAGAATACGTAATGTGAGTACCAGACAGCATCGTATGACTATGCGGTTGAATAACATCTACTCAGTTGGTGAATATTTTTTTTTGGATTTCAGCATAGAGAACCGCACCAACATACGGTTTGACATCGATGAGTTGCGCATCAAGCTAAACGACAAGAAAATATCCAAGGCAACCAACACACAGATGATAGAGTTGACTCCGGTCTTGGCACTCGAAACGGCCCAAAGTTTCAAGCATGGATACAGAAATGTCATAGTTCTGAAGAAGATGACCTTCCCCAATGACAAAGTCCTGACTATTGAACTTTCTGAGAAACAAATCAGTGACCGAACCATCAGCCTTGACATCGATTATGAAGATGTGCTGTATGCGGACTCTTTCAACTCATGTCTAATGATGGAGGAATAAGCCATGAAGAAAATCATCTTATCATTGATAATGGTACTCAGTTGTACCATTTCTTCATTTGCACAAAGTCACAGTGACCGTTTATCCTTGGGAGTTGGTGCACTTTATGAACGTGGGCTGGATGCTACCATCGCATGGGAACATGAAACACGTCACCATAACGCTTGAGAGTATTTCATCAACGGCTACATTAAATGGGACGAATGTGCTTCATGTGGTCATATCTGTCCTGATTCATTTTGGAACAACTATCGGACATGGGGAATTGGAGTCGCATACAAACCTTGTTTAGTCAGAGGACGTAACCATTACGGGAATCTGCGCATAGGAGCTTCTGGAGGCAGTGACACAGATAAATTCATTGCCGGTATTCATGCCGGTTACGAGCATAATTTATCACTCCGTCATGGCTGGGGACTGTATATTCAGGCCAAATGCGACCTTATCGTCCCTGACCGTAAGGATTTGTTCCGAACTGGTATAGTAATAGGATTTAAAATACCCACATCAAAAAGATAAAGAAGATGAAGATATTTCACACCATTTGTGCCGCTTTCATGGCGGCAACCATAGCATCATGTGATGCACATCAGGACTTTCCGGATACCTCAATGAAGATTGGAGACATCCTGTGTACCGATGGAAAGGTCGTCAGATATGAAGAAATGAAAGCACAGGAAAAGACACCCATAGCCGTGGTTTTCTATGCCAATCAAAAAGAGGATATTGAAGGTACTGGATATGCAGTCTATCTGAAAGATATAGAGCCTTGCGCCTACTCTGATAGTATTGGAATAAAGCATGATACTTCCGCAGACCTGACAGCCTTCGATGGGAACAGCAATACCCATGCCATGTATTCTACCTATACTTCGCCTGCAGCCGAAGCTGTTTTTGACATGTGGCAATATGGACAGAGCGCCTACATCCCTTCCGTTGCTCAGTTATACCTGTTGTATGAAGTAAGAAATAAGATTAATGAATATATCCGTAAATGTGGTGGAGATGAGATACAGGACAATCCTGATGAATGCTGGTACTGGACATCAACAGAAGTAAAGGAGCAGGAAACCGATAAAGCATGGTTGTTCTCACTTGCCTCTGGAGCCATTCAGGAAACGCCGAAAACACAAGCACATAAAATCAGACCAATCATCACATTATACAATTGATCATTAGTGTCCACTAAAAAATCATAGAAGTTCTTTGAAATTATTGAAATTCAATT
>ENA-OPAC01000133-OPAC01000133.1-human-gut-metagenome-genome-assembly--contig:-NODE-133-length-41900-cov-3.665719_pt1 | contig 41900 bp, 32 predicted proteins | sample MGYA00241052_ERZ501420 | MGnify/ENA primary metagenome ERZ501420 (study PRJEB25962, sample SAMEA2042513) | human gut metagenome | biome: human gut; feature: human-associated habitat; material: faeces... | reverse complement strand
AGAATACATGCCTGTCACGCATGGGGTCACGGGTTCGAGTCCCGTACGCACCGCTGAGACTTAAAAATAGAGAGTCAAAAAGAGACAAAGCTCACAAATTCAATATTTGTGGGCTTTTTTCATATGCTGCAAGTAGCAATCAGAAAGACAGCTGACACAAAAAAGGCCATCCCAAAGTTAATTTGAGACAGCCTTTTTCTGTTCTGGATAATATAATCCAAAGAATCTTATCGGTCAGTTATAGGAATATATCCTACTTCTTCAAGCACATTCTTGTATGCCGGACGAATGATACGCCGTCCTTCGAAATTCAATTCCTCAATGCGGTGTGCCGTCCATCCCACAATACGAGCCATGGCAAACAGCGGTGTATATATTTCCATCGGAAGTCCCATCAACTCGTAGATAAAGCCCGAATAAAGGTCGACGTTCGCGCAAACCTGCTTCTTCGTACCTTTCACTTTCTTGAAGCACTCTATGGCACGCTGCTCCAGTAGTTCAAGGAAAGCAAATTCCTTTTCGCATCCTTTTTCAGCAACCAAATCTCTGGCCAGCTCCTTCAAAAGTATGGCACGAGGATCGGAAATAGTATAAACAGCATGCCCGATACCATAAATCAGTCCGCTACCGTCGTATGCTTCCTTACGTAACATACGCATCAGGTACGTATCGATTTCGTCTACATTCGTCCAGTCGGAGATAACCTCTTTCAAATGATGGAACATCTTTACAACTTGTATATTCGCACCTCCATGCAAAGGACCTTTCAACGAGCCGATACCGGCCGCAATACTGGAATACGTATCCGTACGCGTAGAGCTGGTAACACGCACCGTAAAGGTTGAGTTGTTACCTCCACCGTGTTCTGCCTGAAGTACCAGCAGCAAATCGAGCATACGGGCTTCCAGCGGCGTATAGTCTTTCTTTATCATGTAAAGGAAGTTCTCGGCTATCGACAAGTTTTCGTGCGGATGACGGATGTGAAGCGAACGTCCGTGGGTACTGTGACGATAGATATTGTATGCATAAGCAATGATGGTAGGGAACTTTGATATCAGTTGGATAGACTGACGCATCAGGTTATCGCGTGAAATATCGTCCGGATTGGGATCGAAAGTATACATTTCGAGAACACTGCGCGCCAGGATGTTCATGATGTTCTGTCCCTCCAGATCGATAATATTCATGGTCGTCTTCTTGTCGAGCGGCATATTGTCGTTTATCAGCTCCTTGAAAGCATCCAGCTGCTCGCTGTCGGGCAGTTCTCCAGAAAGTAACAGATAGGCAACTTCCTCGAAACCGAAGCGTTTTTCTTTCAGCAGGGCGTGAGCAATATCGTCCAGATCGTATCCTCTGTAAAACAGCTTACCGGGGATAGGTTTCAGTCCATCTTCCGTACGTTCATATCCTACAACATTACCGATCTTCGTCAGTCCCACGAGAACACCTGTTCCGTCTTCGTTACGTAATCCGCGCTTCACGTTATATTTCGTGAAAAGTGCATTGTCTATCCGGCATGCCTGCTTGGCACATTCCGAAAGTTTATAGATGATATATTCTTTTTTCATGTTGATATGCTCTTTTAATTATAATGATTCAACCACACGTTGTCCGAATTCCTTCGTTCCCAAAGCTTTTCCAGCAGGCATGAAGCGTGCCAGATCTGCCGTTGCCTCTCCTGCCCCGAACAGCTTTTCCAGAGCATTGGTGATGAGCACAGCTGCTTCTTTCCATCCCAGATATTCCAGCATCATGACAGACGACAGCAACAACGAACAGGGATTCACCACATTCTTTCCGGCAATATCAGGAGCCGTGCCATGAGTAGCCTCGAATATGGCATGTCCCGTCAGATAGTTGATGTTGGCTCCCGGAGCAATTCCGATGCCTCCTACCATGGCAGCCAGCTGATCGGATATATAATCACCGTTCAGATTCAGCGTAGCAACGACCGAATATTCTTTCGGAATGAGCAGTGTATTCTGCAAGAACGCATCGGCAATGCAATCCTTGATGATAACTTTTCCTGCATTCACGGCATCAGTCAGTGCTGCTTTCGCAGAAGCTTCACCCGAATCCTTCTTCAACTGATTATACTGGTTCATGGTAAACGTACGGTCGGCAAATTCAGTTTCTGCCACTTCGTATCCCCAGCGCTTGAAACCTCCTTCAGTAAACTTCATGATGTTTCCCTTATGTACCAGTGTAACCGACGGCAGTTTGTGCTGCAACGCATACAAAATAGCCGCACGCACCAGACGCTTGGTTCCTTCTACAGATACGGGCTTTACACCGAACGATGAAGTTTCAGGGAAACGTACCTTCTTCACACCCATTTCATCGCGCAGGAAAGCATAGAACTTCTTTGCTTCGGGAGTACCTTGTTCCCATTCGATGCCGGCATAAATATCTTCTGTATTTTCCCTGAAGATGTGCATATCTACTTTTTCCGGTTCCTTAACCGGAGAAACCACTCCACGGAACCAGCGTACCGGACGCAGGCAGACATACAAGTCGAGTGTCTGACGCAAAGCAACATTCAGCGAACGGATACCTCCGCCTACCGGTGTAGTAAGCGGTCCCTTAATACCTATCAGATATTCACGGAAAGCATCCATCGTAGCTTCCGGCAACCATTCACCGGTCTGCTCGAACGCTTTTCCACCTGCCAACACTTCTTTCCATTCGATGGAGCGTTTACCGCTGTAAGCCTGTTTGACTGCTTCGTTCACGATTTGCTGACATACTGGAGTTATCTCTGCTCCTACTCCGTCTCCCTCAATGAAAGGGACAGTTACACAGTCGGGCACAACTAACCGACCGTCTTGCATATAGACCTTGCTCATAATCTTTTTATTGTTTTTTGAATGTATTCAGGGCACACCCTGCTTTAAACCAACCTATCTGCATTTCATTGTATGTATGCGATGCCAGGAATGAGTCTTCTGTTCCGTCTTCATGTTTCACGATTACCTGCAACGGTTTTCCCGGAGCAAAACTATCCAGTCCCACTACTGAAATAAGATCGTGTTCCTGTATCTTGTTGTAATCGTCTTTATTGACAAAGGTAAGTGCCAGCATACCTTGCTTTTTCAGATTTGTTTCGTGAATACGGGCAAAACTCTTGGCAAGAATTACGCGCACATTCAGGAAACGAGGTTCCATGGCTGCATGTTCACGGCTTGAACCTTCTCCATAATTTTCTTCTGCCACTACGATAGAAGGAATACCTTTTGCCTTATACTGCTTTGCCACGCTCGATACGGCTTCATACGCACCTGTCAGTCTGTTCCACACACTATTGGTCTTACCATTGAACGCGTTTACAGCTCCCATCAACATATTGTCAGAAATATTTTCCAGATGTCCGCGGAAACGAAGCCACGGTCCTGCCATTGAAATATGGTCGGTAGTACATTTACCCTGCGTTTTAATCAGTAACGGCATATCTGTCAAGTCCTTTCCATCCCAAGCAGCAAAAGGAGCCAGTCTCTGCAAGCGCTTCGAATCGGGATCAATCGATACTTCTATATCCTTTCCGTCGGCAGCCGGAGCCACATATCCGTTGTCGTCTACCGTAAATCCTTTATCCGGCAGTGTATCACCTACAGGAGCATCCAGTTTTACCTGCTCACCTTTTCCATTAGTCAGCGAGTCGGTCAGCGGATTGAAGCACAAATCTCCGGCAATAGCCAGTGCCATTGCCAGTTCCGGCGAAGCAACAAATGCATGTGTATTTGGATTTCCATCAGCACGCTTAGCAAAATTACGGTTAAACGAAGTCACGATAGAATTAGCACGCAGCGGATCATCCGTTACACGCTTCCACTGTCCGATACATGGGCCGCAGGCATTAGTCATAATCACACCACCTACTGCCTCAAAGTCGGCTATCATGCCGTCACGTTTTGCCGTACAATAAATCTGTTCTGAACCCGGGTTGATGATCAGCTGAGCAGCCATTTTCAATCCCTTGGCCTTCACCTGACGAGCCAGCGAAGCAGCACGGCTTAAATCCTGATATGAAGAGTTTGTACACGAACCAATCAATCCAACTTCCATGCGCTGTGGATAGCCATTTGCACGCACCTTTTCTGCAAATTCCGATATCGGACATGCCGCATCAGGCGTAAACGGACCATTAATATACGGCTCCAACGCAGATAAGTCGATGTCGATAATTCTGTCGTAATAAGCCTCTGGATGAGCTTCTACTTCCGCATCTGCCTTCAGATACAGTGCATTATCCGAAGCCATCTGTGCCACTTCCTTACGCCCCGTAGCACAAAGGTATTTCTCCATTTCCGCATCATAAGGGAAAATAGAGGTCGTAGCTCCTACTTCGGCGCCCATATTACAGATAGTTGCCTTTCCGGTAGCAGATAAAGAGGCCGTACCTTCTCCAAAATATTCTATAATAGCGTTAGTAGCGCCCTTGACCGTAAGTATACCCGCCAGCTTCAAGATGACATCTTTCGGCGAAGCCCATCCGTTGAGCTTGCCTGTCAGACGCACTCCGATGAGCTTCGGCATTTTCAGTTCCCATTCCATACCGGTCATCACGTCTACAGCATCCGCTCCACCAACTCCGATGGCAATCATTCCCAGACCGCCAGCGTTAGGCGTATGCGAATCGGTTCCTACAATCATTCCTCCCGGGAATGCATAGTTTTCCAGTACAACCTGATGAATGATACCAGCTCCCGGTTTCCAGAAACCGATATGATATTTAGAAGCAACACTCTTCAAGAAATCGTATACTTCCTTATTTGTTTCTTTGGCTACCGGCAAGTCTTCCTTTACTCCCCGATACGCCTGAATCAGATGATCGCAATGTACCGTAGCCGGAACAGCTGAACTGTCCTTTCCTGAGTTCATGAATTGAAGCAATGCCATCTGTGCCGTAGCGTCCTGCATAGCTACTCGGTCCGGGCGAAAGTTTACATAATCTTCTCCACGCCGAAAAGCAGCTGCTGTATCTGCATCATACAAATGAGCATACAGTATCTTCTCTGCCAATGTCATGGCTTTACCTATTTTCACACGTGCAGCATCTACATGTGCCGCATACGACGCATAAAAGCGTTTGAGCATCTCAATATCGTAAACCATTCTGTCTTCCTTTCTTTTTTACATTGATTTTTCGTATCACAAACATATAGAAAATATTTCCAATCATCAACAAAAGATAGATAAAAGCTTTCATTGTGAAAGAAAAGTATGTAATCTGGTATAATTATAGCAGAATCCCAACGGTTCATGCATAAGGGGCATTTCCCTACAAGAAACGGCCAGCTTTATGTGCCTACATGCAGAGGATATGGGTTTCTAACTACAAAAAATTGTGGATATTTTCAGGTTTATCTCCTGTCCGCCTCGTATAATTCACTCCTTTCAATACATTATTAAGTATCCAGACGCGTCGTCCGGTATTTGAGCGGAGAAAGTCCCATCTTTTTCAAGAAGAACTTTCCAAAAGCCGATTGATCGGAAAAACCCAACAAATCGGATATTTCCTTTACATCTTTATCTGTACATTCTAACAGACGTTTCGCCTCCACACAAATCAGTTCCGATATATGCGAATAAACCGTGCGTCCGGTTATTCTTTTGACGATTCTAGAAAGATAGGTAGTAGATATGTTTAACTTGTCTGCATAGAACTGGATTTTATGATGCTTCCGGTAATTCGAAGCCAGCAGTCTCCGGAACTGCAGGAATATTTCATTGGAGTGCTTCACATACATGGAAGCTTCATTCTCTTTCTGCTGGCAAAGTATATCTGTCATTTGCAACAACAGCATATTACACAGGTTTCGGATGATTCCTTTCTTATATAAATGAAACAAGTCCATGTCTCCTGAAAACAACTGCATTGTCTTTTGCAAATACCGGAAATGAGACATTTCTATATGAAAAAGAGGAAGTCTGTTTTCACCCAAATATTTTGTCAATTGATTATAGAGAGGCTGACTGTCAGACAGTCCGTCGAAATAATCAGGCGCCATGTAAATACCGATTAACTGGAAATCGCTTCGCCGGCCTTGAAGAACACTTCCCATACTCGGAGTCTGGATAAACAGGTCGCCCTTGCGAATCGTATAGGATTGATACAGATCACCCAAGACCGCTGTTCCGTTTATAACTAATGCAAAAAAGAAACCATTATCAATGCTTATGGCATCTTTTCCATGTGAATATGCATCCATATGAAAATATTTCACACGGATTTCTGATTTTTCATCTGCTATTATACCATCTATCAAAGACATGTTTATCCGGATATATTTTAAGAGGTAAAGGTAAGGTTTGTTTCGTATTTAACCAAGGATGGTTGTTTTTTTATATGTACGGATTAAGGAAATAAAGAGAACTTTGTGCCCAAAATTTAAAAGACAAGCATATGAACACCTATACATTCAGACGTTACTGTTTATTTGCAATCGCATTGTTCGTTAATGCCTTCGGTATCGCATTAATCACGAAAGCCTTATTAGGCACATCTCCCATTACGAGTGTTACGTACGTATTAAGTATGTTTACGCCCCTGACAATCGGTCAGTGGACTATTGCCCTTAATTTACTTTTCGTCGTATTGGAACTTCCGTTAATGACCCGAAGCGAACTGAAGGACGACCTTCGCATGTTTCTCCTCCAAATACCGATATCACTCTGTTTCGGTACATTTATCGACTTGGGAATGTATATATTATTTTGGGTTGAACCTGTATGGTACATCAGTCACATCATTTACCTGCTCATCGGATGTTTTATCTTGGCGGCGGGCATCGCTCTTGAAGTGAAGGCAGATATAGCCATGATGGCTGGAGAATATTTCGTACGTGTCATCTCCAAACGGTTCCACAAAGAATTCGGTTACGTCAAATTAGGGTTTGATATTTCTCTGGTCTGCATAGCCTGTTTATTATCCCTTATTTTCTTGTCCGGAATTTACGGCGTACGCGAAGGAACTGTCATTGCAGCATTGGTGGTTGGCCCTATTGTCCATTTCATCAGTCCTTATTACCAATATTTTGACAAATGGATTAATGCACCACAAGCCACAACGATACCGACTTCGAAAACGGAACATGTTATCATTACAATTGCGCGTGAATTCGGAAGCGGCGGGCATATTTTAGGCGAAATGATCGCCAAAGACTTAGGTCTTAAATTGTACGACAAGGAATTCATCCATCTGGTAGCTCAGAAAAGCGGAATCAATGAATCCTATATTGTCAGAAATGAGCAGTCAATTCCGTCATTCTGGTTAAAATGTATTCTGGCCAAAAGCAGTGAGCAGTCGCTCGAACGCAGCCTGTCATCAGACGATGTCCTGTTCGTTGCCGAAAGTAAGATCATTCAGGAACTGGCAGAAAAAGAATCTTGCGTGATCGTTGGCCGTTGTGCCGATTTTGTATTAAAAGACAATCCACATGTCATTAAAGTATTCTGCTATTCCGACCTTGACAGCGCCCGCAAGCGTTGTGCACAAGAGTATGGCATTCCATTGGAAAAGACAGAGAGTGAAATCAAGCGGATCAACCGGAACCGGATTGCCCACTATGAATATTATACCGGAGAAAAATGGGGTGAACCGCATCATTACAACCTGATGATCAACACCGGCGATATTGCACTTCCTGTTGCCTGTGAGCTGATCAAAGGTATTTACCAGAATAAACTAAAGGAATTATAATTCCATTCTTTTTCTGTTATCTGTAATTTGGGTTATTCGTTCCGTAATTCAGAAACAAGAGGGGAATCATAAATTCCGTATTTTTGTTTCCAGAATAACAGCATTAATTTATACAAAATAAAGATGAAAAAGATTCTGATTTTATCTTCCAGTCCTCGAAAAGGCGGTAATTCAGATACACTTTGTGACGAATTCCTTCAAGGGGCTTTGGCTAGTGGGAACGAAGTAGAAAAGATTTTCTTACGCGACAAGATTATCCATCCTTGCCAAGGATGTAGTGTTTGCAGCCAGTATCACAAGCCTTGTCCTCAAAAGGATGATACAGCCGAAATCATTCAGAAGATGTTGGTTGCCGATGTAATCGTGATGGCTACTCCGGTTTACTTTTATGCCATGAGCGGACAAATGAAAATCATGATCGATCGTTGCTGTGGTCTTTATACAGAAATGAAGGATAAAGAATTCTATTTCATAGCAACGGCAGCAGAAGATGATCCAAAGATCATGGACCGCATTGTTGCCAACTTTCAGGGTTTTCTGGATTGTCTGGAAAATCCGACAATTAAAGGAACGATTTTCTGCGGAGGTGTTTGGCATGTAGGAGAAATCAAAGGCACAGCATGGATGAAATACGGGAACTCTTTTCACAGCTTTCAGGAAAACCCGTCAATCCGACCTTACGTATTTTTCCACCGCTCTATACTGATTTCGAAAAAAATATCCAAGTAGGAAAAAATGTATTCATCAATGGTGGATGCCACTTCCAAGACCAAGGCGGTATTACATTGGGCGACGACTGTCTGATAGGCCATAATGTTGTCTTTGCCACGCTCAACCATTTCATAGAACCATCTGAACGAGCTTCCTTACAGCCAGCTCCAATCGTATTAGGGAAAAAAGTCTGGGTAGGTTCGAGTTCAACCATCCTGCAAGGCGTTACCATCGGCGACAACGCTATTATTGCAGCTGGCTCTGTTGTCACCAAAGATGTTCCGGCCAATGCCATTGTAGGCGGTGTTCCTGCACGTCTCATCCGCTACATCACCCCGAAAGAAGCATAACAGGCGTCTTTCCTACTGTTTGATCTGTATTCTCTTCAGGCAGGCACTCAGAATAATAACGCGAATGCCTGTCTGAAATGGTTATCAGTATGATCTGAATTCCTTAGGTGTACAACCAACCGACTTCTTGAACAGCCGGGTAAGATGCTGAGGTTGCTGAAAACCCAGCCGATAGGAAATTTCGCTGATCGTCAGGTCTAATCTCATGATTTCTTCTTTAGCTACACTCAATATTTTATTCTGAATGTATTCTTGAGCTGTCCGTCCGGTTTCCTTCTTAATCAGGTCTCCAAAATAATTCGGCGACAGATGGAATTTATCCGCAAAATACTTAACCGTAGGCAAACCGGATATTTGAGGTTGATTTCCTTGATAATAAGCATCCAGCTGTTCTTCAAATTTGCCTAAAATATCCCGGTAAACAAAAGAACGGGTATCAAACTGGCGGTCATAAAAACGCATACAGTAATCTAACAGCAGTTCTATATTCTTACAGATCAAATGCTTGCTATGCTTATCTATCGGACGTCCTAACTCCGATTTTATCTTAGCCAGACAATCCTGGAAAATTCCTTTTTCCTCATCTGACAGATGAAGCGCCTCATTCGAAGCATACGAAAAGAAGGAATAACGCTTGATCTCTTTGCCCAAACTTCCTCCCCGGATAAAATCAGGATGAAAAAGTAAACCTACTGACTTGGGCGGAGTCGGCTCCGCCATGACTACTTCAACGATCTGGCCGGGAGCGAAACTGGTAACTGTCCCTTCCTGATAATCATAAGGCTGTTTACCATAACGCAAATCTCCACATTTCGTCTGCTTCAGAAATAGCGCATATACACCATAATTGATGGTGAAATGTGTAGGGACACGTGTTGCTTTTGACAAATCGACAACAGCAATCTGCGGATGTTGTGTTTCCAGTCCATATAGCTGATTATACTGATCAATCGAGTCGAGTTTAATGATATCTTGCATACAGTAGAGTTTAATTTTTACAAAAGTAATCATTTAAATGTAATCCGTTTTACTTTTTTCCTACATTTGTAGATATGAATAACTACGATGCATCACCACTTTTTCAGTCTAATCTGCCTGACGAGACGTTGCTTTCACGCCTGAAAGAAGGTGATGAAAAAGCTTTTACAGCTATATACATAAGATACAACAAAATGCTTTATGTATTAGCTTATAAGTATCTGAAGGATTCATTCCGGGCGGAAGACATTGTTCTGCAAGTTTTCCTCAAATTGTGGGAAGCGCGCTCCTTATTTGCCGGAGCAATCAACTTGCGCAATTATCTGTACACGTCTGCCAAGAATCTTATCTTAAACGAAATAAGAGATAATTTTTCTGACATGGAAAAGAATTATGCGGTCATCCAAAATACACCGGAATTCGAAGATAAACTGCAAAGTGCACTGGAAGAAAAAGATCTGTTCCAACATTTCTATAAGATTCTGGCTGAATTGCCCGAGCAGAAACGGAAAGTATGTCTCCTGAAGATTCGGGATAATCTGTCAAATCAAGAAGTGGCTGACAAGCTGCACATCTCTGTGCCGACCGTTAAATCGCATTATTCGCAAGCCATCAAATTGCTACGGGATAAAATGGGACGTTTGCTCGGTATTCTACTGTTGGTTTGTATATGGCTGAGTTCATAGAGATATAAAGATGGATAAACTTAAAAACTCTAAACAAACGGATTTACCCTCATTCCAAATCATGAATTGTGTGTCTATTATAAAAGAAGATGAGTACAATGAAAACACCGGATATATCAACCATCGAGAAAGTACTCGATAACGAAGCTACGGCGGAAGAAGCCAAATGGGTCGTTGGCTGGTTCAAGACTGAAGAAGGCATGAAATGGCTTTCCGAACGGATGGATAAAGACGAACGGCAAATCCAGTTAGGGGAAGAACAGGAATGGGTTAATCATGAAATTCCTTCGGCCGTCATGTATCAGCGCATTAACCAGCAACTGCGCCGGCAAACCATACGCCGCTGGATATTCCGTGCCGCGGCTATATTAATACCTATTACCTTATTTATAGGCTTGTTCGTCAATGTCAATAACCAGATTGACTTATTGGCTTCGCACGAAATGGAAGAGATTGTCGTACCGAGAGGTGAAAAGATGCGGGTAATCTTCCAAGACGGCAGCAGTGTTTACCTGAATGCGAACAGTAGAATTCGTTTCCCCAAGAAATTCACATATAAGAACCGGGAAGTAGAATTGGACGGAGAAGGCTTGTTTGAAGTAGCATCCAACAAGAACCGTCCTTTTACGGTTGTTCTCGACCAGATGAAAGTAAAGGTGCTGGGTACTGAATTTAATGTGAAAGCCTATACGGAAGATCAGGATATTTCGGTCGCGCTCAATCACGGACGGGTAGAATTATCGTCGGGCGACTTCCGCCCCTTCGAACTGAGTTCCGGAGAAAAAGCGATCTATGACCGTACATCCCGCTTGTGTAAGATTGTTCGTCCTCAAGATATTGCTGAGAGTTCGGCCTGGACAACCGATCGGATCATCTTTGAGCAGACTCCGATGAAAGATGCCATCCAGACTTTGTCCCGAATTTATGATGTGACATTCAGCATAGACGACAAGAAAGCGTTGAATTACACCTATACGATCAAAACCCGTCAGACTAATATCCTGACTACTTTGCGGGAATTGGAAAAGATTTCCCCCGTTCAATTCCATTATGACAGAGAAAGGAAGCTATGAAAGAAGCCTATAATATGGGAGCACAAGTATAACTGAATAAATGAACTCTACCAAAAAGAACGAATATGACACTCGAAGCTTTTCTAGAACATGTGGCACAACGCAAACCGCTAGATATGTATACTCCTGGAGTTTTTCAGTTTCTCAATGAAATGAACGATGAGGCCCGGCGTATTACAGCCGAATTGAACAACGCATACCTACGATTCGGGTGAATATAAGAAAGTAGCTGGCTGCATGCAACCAACTACTTTTTATTATCGTGAACAAACGTATCAGTAAACACCTACCTCATCGACAAACAGGAAGGCTTTCTTTCCTGCTCCCGGATGCCATGATGGCAATACCGGCGTGCATTTCCCGATGATACGTACAAAACGGGCTTTTGTCTTATCAAAACTGAGTTCATCCAAATTCGTTACATTATTCTTACTTCCTTTTTCCAATTCAGGAATAGACTTCGAAGCTATTTTCCGATATGTTTTTCCATCAGAGGAGACATTAACTTCAAGGCCTGTCAGACCGAAGATGTAATCACCCGGCACCAGACAGGTGCTGACTGACACCGAAGAGATTTCTTTTTCTTCTCCCAAATCAACAACCACATCCAAATCGCTTCCATAGATACCTATATAACGGCCCGAACGATAATTCCCGTCGCCCTTCAGTCCGTCCACCAAAAGTGAGGCTCCTTTATAAGTATAAGCATCGTCCGGCTTCGAGTTCAAATGAACCGGGCGCATGGTGGCTAAGTTATATTGCAACGATTCTTCCACCACTTGACTTTCCCGACCGTTACGGATAGCCTTGGCTTTAACGGTTGGCGTCTGACCGTCTATCGTAAACGGTTCCTGATAACGCGAAGATGTTTCCGTCGGTTCTGTTCCATCCGTTGTATAATAAACCGGAGCGTTATCGAATGTCGAGAGTGTTACGACCGCTTTACCGGCATCACCTGCCGGATTGATATCCATCGTTACGTCTTCAATATCTTCCTTATAATGATATCCATTCAACGTATACAGATCCAACTGATGACGAAGCCGCTTCAAGAATCCATCCAAGTCTTTTTCCGGACGGCTCCATTGCAACTCACTCAAGGCAGCAATACGAGGCATCATCTGCCATTCCATCTTCGTACTGTCTTTCGTCCATTCCGACCAGATACAACCTTGTACGCCGATGATACGGTCTTTTTCTTCGGGAGTCAAGGCTTCATTGACCGGTTCAAAGTTATACACCCGTGCCACGCTGGTAACTCCTGTCAGCCGGTTATATCCCGGATTACTGAAATACAAGTGACTGATCGGACAAACGATTGTCTGAAAACCAGATTGTGCCGAACGAACGCTGGCCTTCACGCCGGTCCATGCCATCACAGTCGTACTCTTAGCCGGATCACCATCCAGAATCTCATCCCATGCCAGCATCTTCCGTCCCCGTTTGAGAATTTCTTTTTCCACTTCGCCCATGAAATAAGCCTGAAGCTGGTTCTCTTTCGAATGTTCCGGTGTATCCTTCAATCCTAATTCCTTAATCTTTGCCTGGCATTTCGGACATTTCTTCCATTCCACCTTCGGGCATTCATCACCTCCGATATGAATATAAGGAGATGGGAAGATATCCATAATTTCATTGATGACGTCTTTGGCAAACTGCAATGTCTCCTCATTACCGCCACACAAGACTTCATTAAAGATACCAAACTTGGTAGCCGTTTCATACGGACCACCCGTACAACCCAACTCCGGATAGGAAGCCAAAGCCGCCAGCATGTGCCCCGGCATATCAATTTCCGGTATCACCGTAATAAAACGGTCGGCAGCATATTGTACAATTTCCTTGGCTTCTTCCTGCGTATAATAGCCACTCACCGGAACGCCGTCGTATTTGTCGGATCCCGGAGCCGTAATCGTTTCCTTCCGATGCGAACCAATCTCCGTCAGTTTCGGGTACTTCTTGATCTCTATACGCCAACCCTGGTCTTCCGTCAGGTGCCAATGGAAATAATTGATATTGTGCATAGCCAGCATATCAATGATTTCCTTCAGATAATCTACCGAGAAAAAGTGGCGTCCGACATCTACCATAAACCCGCGGTATCCGAAACGCGGATAATCCTTAACCGTTCCTGCCGGAACAGCTCCCAATGTCTTTCCGTCTGTTATCGGAAGCGCCTTGTAAATTGTCTGGATACCATAGAAAACTCCGGCTTCAGTCGCCCCTTTCACGGTAATTCCGTCAGCCGAAACTTGCAGTTCGTATCCGTCTTTTTGAGGAGAAACCGATGCATCAACCTGCAATGCGATCGTATTTTTCCCACCCTTTGCAGCCATCTCCACGTTTGTCCCCGTCACTTCCCGAATATAAGAAGCCAGAAAATGAGCCGTCCGCTCCAGCTGTTCATTGCCTTCGGGATAACTGATCACGGTAGATGAATTGATTACAAAAGGAGCCGCCTCGGGAGTTTCCATTATTTCCTGTGGCAAAGGGATTACTTGCCAGCTCCCTACATTGATATCTTTGGGCGAACAGGCCGCCAGCCCACCCACGAATAAGATGGCTGCAAACCATCTTGTCCACATCGTTTTTTTCATACGTATAATTTTAGTTGTGTTCGAATCTTATTTGATTGCAGGCATCACCGGGAAGGCAAGTAATTCAGAAACCCTACTTGCTTTTTCTATCCGGATTGTACAAATGTAGCTTATTTCGGCATATAAAAAACGTATCTTACCTGAAAATTTCATGAAAAGGGTGCACAAGAATCACTTCTGGTGCACCCAACACAAATATACTACAAATACACACACAACCCCTTCTCACCTATAGAAAAGAAATATTTCATCTCTTTTTCCTGGCGAGAATCCGTATTTACTTTATTCATTCCAAACTCTCGTGTATAAATCCAAACTCTCGTGTATAAATCTGTATATAAATAAAAACGCTACTAATCCTTTTAAGACGTTATTACTGCCATCTGTCAGACAAAGCGTCACAATATCTTAAATATTGACGTCGTTTTGTCATATTTCTTTTTCTAACATATCCAATAAGAGATCTAAATCCTTTTCTATTGCATCTATCTTATCGGATATGGGGTCAAAAGTATGATGTACCAGATCGACTTCACTTTCTGTCTCTTTCGCTGACAAATCCGGACTGCATTTTGCATGTTCATCTTCGTCGGCACCTTTCAAATAATCACTTGCCGCAGCCATAACAAATTTCAGCTAAAAGATATGGCATGTTATTTGTAAAAACATAAAGGAACACGGAAAGAGACGGATGAGAAACCAGGAGGAGACAAAATCCCGTCAGGAATAATCAAAAACGGAAGTTGGAAAACGACGGAGACACAAGACTCCTCTTTAAAACTCGTTGCTTTCATGATGTTCAGTATAACCAACTCTGTCCCCTCGGAGCTGCATTTATATATAGAGTGAAGCGTGGGAACTTTGGTATTACCGCTCAGAAGTATCCCCATACTCAACAACATAATACACAAAGCCCCACGCCTATATTTTTATCTATGATTAACATACATGCGAATATAGCCCGTGGAGCGTCATTTGTATTATCCAGTTGTTGTCTTGAAATTGGGGATTTCCTGAACTTGGATAATGCCTTAACGCTTAACAGTTATCCTTTCTACATAGAAAAGACTTACACAAATGTAGAAATTTTTCCGGAAACTTTCAAATGATGCCCTCAATTTTGGCTATAAATTTTGCAAAGTGGTCGTTTCAAGCCATATTTCCTTTATTTAATTCACGCATCTTCCGCTGATCAAACATAACTCTGTCGCCATACATTCCATAAGGATTTACATACATTTCCTACTACCCAATAATCCAAATCCCGTTAGAAAGTAATTGTTTGACATCCGTCGAAAAGCTTTTCCATATATGTGCTAAAGCTTTTTGACAAATATGATAAAGCTTTTCGACGAATGTGGTAAAGCCATTTTGTAGGGAGGGTTATACTACAAAGTAGTAAAAACAGACCTCACAAAAACGTTTTATCATAAACAAAAACTTTTTTCAAAAAAAACAGTTTCTTACTCATCCTTTTTCCTGCGTCGCGTGTCTATTAAGAAAAAAGATATATATTTAATTGTTTAACCTGTAAATAATACAAGCCATATGAGTGGATAATTAAAAACATAAAAATAGCCGAAAAGCTCCTACCCTTTCCGGCTACAATTAAAGACATTAAAAAACAAAGTTTTCAACACATCATTAATCTATACAAAGATATGGAAGAAAAACACAAGACTTCCACCGCTGGAAGTTATTTATTATTAACGAATAAAATACCTGGTTCCATGAAACTAACAGCATTATCGTTATTGCTTTCGATTTCAGCTTTCGCAGCCAATGCGGATGCCCAGCAGGTTTCTGTAACGGTCAACAACGCAAAAGTCAAAACTGTATTAAACAGCATTGCAGACCAAACAGGACTCAGCCTGGCCTATAGCGCACAAGTTGTCGATCTGAATCGCAAAGTATCCCTCAACTTCGTCAACACCGAAGTGAGCGAAGTATTAAATGCTATGTTCGGCAACACAGCCATCGGCTATGAAATAAAAGATGGCAAGATATATCTTTTTAGAGCTGCCGAAAGAACAACTACATCGATAAACCAACAGAAACGAATCATCACCGGAACAGTAGTTGATCCCAACGGAGAAGCCGTCATCGGAGCTAATGTCGTTGTCAAAGGTACCACCAACGGAACTATCACCGACATGGACGGTAAATTCTCTTTAGAAGTACCGGAGGGAGCAACTTTGGAAGTTTCCTATGTAGGTTATTCGAACCATGAAATTAAGGTAGGCAATCATACGACCTTATCAATTGCACTAAAAGAAGATTCCGAGGCTCTAGAAGAATTGGTTGTCGTTGGGTATGGTACACAAAAGAAGGTGAACCTAACAGGTGCTGTTGAACAAGTAACAAGTGAAGTGTTCGACAACCGTTCAGTTCCCAATGTCACGCAAGCTTTACAAGGCTCGATCCCAAATCTTAATATACAGATCACGGATGGTAAGCCAACTCGTACTGCCAGTTATAATGTCCGAGGCACAACATCTATTGGACAAGGAGGTGAAGCACTCGTTTTAATTGATGGAGTAGAAGGAGATCCATCCATGTTAAATCCCAATGATATTGCAAGTGTTTCTGTACTAAAAGATGCTGCTTCGGCAGCTATCTATGGTGCACGAGGTACTTTTGGTGTAGTCCTAATTACTACGAAAGAGCCTAATAAAGATAAGACATCTGTTACATATTCTGGTAATTTTTCCTTACAACGACCGTCAACAATCCCAGATTTTGTAACTGACGGATATGAATATGCCAGCCATTTTTATGAAGCATATCATGCTTGGAATAACTACTCTGCCGATCCTAAAAACATTAATAAAACACAAGAATTCTCGTTAGCATATCTTGATGAATTTAAGAGACGAAAAGAAGCTGGTATCACAGAAGAATGGGCTATTGATCCGTCTGGAAAATATGTATATTATGGTAATACAGACTATTACGGAGAATTATATAAAAAGAATACTTTCGCCCAAGATCATAATTTATCGATAAGTGGCAATAATGGCAAACTAAACTACTATATCTCTGGGCGTTTCTATGGATATGATGGCCTATTTAAGTACAACACAGATAATTATAAAATGATGAATTTAAGAGCTAAAGGCTCTATACAAGTTTTCAATTGGCTAAAAATTGAAAACAATATGGAATTCTCAAATATGAACTATCATAATCCTATAAACGTAGGAGAAGGAGGATCTATCTGGAGAAACTTGTCAGATGAAGGGCACCCCAGTGCTCCTATCTATAATCCAGATGGAACTTTAACGCATTCTGCCGCATATACTATTGGAGATTTTATTTACGGGAAAAACGGAATAGATACAAACAATCGGGTATTGCGAAACACAACGAGCTTTACAGCCTCTTTTTTAGATAACAAAATACACGTCAGAGGGGATTTTACTTTCCGAAATACGGACCAAGGTGAAACCCAACGCAGAGTTGCTGTACCTTATAGTACACAAGAAGGCGTCATTAGTTACCTAAGCACTCAATATAATGATCTGCAAGAATATAAGAAAGAGACAAATTATTTAGCAACAAATATTTATGCAGATTATGAAGATACATTCAACGATGATCATTATTTTAAGGGAATGATCGGTTACAACTACGAACAATCTACATATGATGCACTAAAAGTCTTACGAAACGGTTTATTACTTGAAGATTCTAAAAATATCAATATGGCATTAGGAGATGCCATTACCACGTCTGGAGAGTATAATCGTTGGCGAGTAGCAGGAGCTTTTTTTAGAATAAATTATGCGTACAAAGATCGTTACCTGGTAGAAGTCAATGGACGTTATGATGGTTCGTCCAAATTCCCTACAGATCAACAATGGGCATTTTTCCCTTCTGTATCAGCCGGCTGGCGATTATCTGAAGAAGCCTTTTGGAATGTAAAACCTGAAATACTTTCAGATGTCAAAATAAGAGCATCTTATGGATCATTGGGTAATGGAAATGTGGATCCTTACAGTTTTCTGGAATTACTGAGCATACAAACATCAGATCGGGTATTGAATGGTCTAAAAAACAAATATACCAGTGCTCCTGGAGTGATACCAGATGGACTGACATGGGAAACTGCAACAACAACTGATGTTGGATTAGATTTTGGTTCATTGAATGGAAAATTCAGATTTTCTGGAGATTATTATATCCGAAAAACGACCGATATGTATACGGTAGGACAAACATTACCAGATGTATTTGGGGCAGATTCGCCTAAGGGGAATTATGCTGATATGACAACTAAAGGTTGGGAAATTACATTGACATATCGAGATCAATTCCAATTGGCCGAGAAACCTTTCAATTTTGAAATACGTGGAACATTGTCTGATTATCTATCTACAATTGATAAATACAATAACCAAGATGGTAAATTAACTGATTATTATTCAGGCATGCGAGTCGGTGAAATTTGGGGATATGAAACAGAAGGTCTCTTCCAATCACAAGAAGAAATAAATAATCATGCAGACCAAACATTAATTCAATCTTCATCTCAAAGAGTTACCTATCCAGGAGATGTAAAAATTAAAGATTTGAATAATGATGGAGTTATTGATTATGGAAATAATACACTCGATGATCATGGAGATAAAACGATCATAGGTAATAGCCTGCCTCGTTTTTCTTATAGCTTAAACTTAAGTGGAGATTGGAATAATTTCTTCATTTCAGCATTTTTCCAAGGCGTAGGAAAACAAGATTGGTATCCAAGTAATGAATGTATTTTCTGGGGTCAATATAACCGTCCATATAACAATTTGCCACAATGGCACTTAGGTAACTATTGGACAGAAGACAACCCTGATGCGTACTTGCCTAGATATGCAGGCTACAATTCTTCTATAAAAGAAACTCCGCAAACTCGGTATTTACAAAACGTAGCATATATCCGCCTCAAAAATTTACAATTAGGATACAATTTACCGCAAAATATTACATCTAAATTATATATACAAAATGCCAGACTATACATCTCAGCAGAAAACTTATGGTGTTGGTCTCCTCTTTATAAGCATACAAGAGATTTAGATGTAACTAACATTTACGGTTCTGATCCTGAATTAACGGATGCGGATATGAATTCCGGACTAAACGGTAATCATGGTAGCGGTGATGGAAACAGCTACCCACAGATGACAAGTATAAGCTTAGGAGTATCCGTAACATTTTAAATTATACAGACAATGAAAAGAATAACAATACCAATTATAACAGCTTGCCTATTTTTATATTCTTGTTCTATGGACGAGATCCCGCAAGCTTCAGTGGATAAAGAAACTGTTTTTAATAACGAAAATGGATTAGAAACTTATTCTTATTCCTTTTATAACATGCTTCCATCTGTAACAGATGGCTACAACATGGACGCCATGTGCGATTATGGAGCTGTCACTAATTATGATGATTTCATCCGAAAAGGGGCTTATTCTGCAGAGCTAAGTACAGGATGGGATTGGGAAGATCTTAGGAATATCAATTATTTCATTGAGAATTGTACCAGTGAAGCCGTAGAAGAAAATGTTCGGAATAATTATATAGGTTTAGCTCGCTTTTTCCGAGCATATTTTTACTATAATAAAGTAGTTCGCTTTGGTGATGTCCCTTGGATAGATCGAACTTTAACAGTTGATGATGAATTACTTTTCGCACCACGAGATTCCCGTACAGTTGTAATGGATCATGTTTTAGAAGATTTAAATTTTGCTTGTGAACACATTTCAAGGACAAAAGACGAAACCGGTTCTCTTGTAACAAAATGGGTTGCGTATGCACTCAAGTCACGTATCTGTTTATTTGAAGGTACATTTCGTAAATACCATACTGAATTAGGTCTATCAGAGACAGCTAATGTATGGTTACAAGAGGCAGCTGATGCAGCAAAAACTGTTATGGCTGAAAGTGGACATTCTATTTACACCGGAGAAGGAGTTGATGCCTCTATGAGAGCTTTATTTATTAGTACAACGCCTATTACTTCTGAAGTAATGTTAGCAAGTGTGGCAAGTGAAAGTTTAGGCGTTTTAGGTTCTGCTAACTGGTGGTGGACGTCCGGTACTTATGGTTCACGTTTTAACATGATTCGTTCATTTATTAATCTTTTCTTAATGAGAGATGGGACGCCATTTACAGATAAAGAAAACCATGAGCAAATCGAGTTCTTTGAAGAATGCCAAAATAGAGACACTCGCTTGGCCCAAACAATTCGTACGCCAGGATACCAACGGGATGGAAAACCTGCAGCTCCCAACTTTAATGGTTATTCGTATACCGGATATCAACCAATTAAGTACACATTAGACGATACAAAATATGATGCAGGTCAATTAAATACGAATGCTATTCCGTTATTCCGCTATGCAGAAGTATTGCTAAATTATGCGGAGGCTAAAGCAGAATTAGGCACATTAACAGATGAAGACTGGGCTAATACAATAGGTATTCTTCGCGCACGGGCAGGTATAACTGCAGGATTAACAGCAAAACCAACTCATGTAGATAAATACATTCAAGATACCTATTTTCCAGACATTTCAGATGCTACTATTTTAGAAGTTCGCCGCGAACGTTCTGTGGAACTCGCCTTAGAAGGATTCAGATTCTCAGACCTTTTACGGTGGAAACATGGAGAATTAATGATGATGCGGTGGACAGGCATTTATGTTCCAGCATTGAATGTCCAAATGGACTTAGATCATGATGGAACAACTGATGTTATATTTTATAAGGGAAATCAACCTACTAATTTACCTTCTTCTTGTACACCCATTTCTGTTGATGGTGGGGACGCGACTCGACAAGGAATAACTGGCAATAACTCAGGAAATTTAACATGGTATGATAATGATCCATCAAGAATTTGGTATGAAGATGGACGTCAATATTATTATCCAATTCCGCAATCTGCTATTAATCTCAATGAGAATTTAAAACAAAATCCAGGTTGGTAAATAATATATACTTTATCATACACATTTTTTATGTATATAATAACCATAGAGGTATATGTATTTTAATAAATAAAATATGAATCATAATTAAAGGACTATATGAAACGAATATTTATTATAATATTATTATGTATTGTTGCTATAGGGAGCAATGCAACTTCTTTTACAATTGCAACCTATAATATACGTAATGCAAACAAGGAAGATTCTTTAGCCGGCAACGGATGGGGACAAAGATATCCTTACATTGCCCAATTGATACAGTTCCATGGATTTGATATTTTTGGAACGCAAGAAGGAAAATATCAACAACTTCAAGACTTAAAATCAGCTATGCCAGGATATGATTATATTGGTGTTGGCAGAGATGACGGAAAACAAGGAGGAGAATTTTCTGCTATTTTTTATAGAATTGATCGTTTCGAAGTATTAGAACATGGAGATTTTTGGTTATCGCAACAGACTGATTTTCCTAATAAGGGATGGGATGCTGTATTACCAAGAATCTGCACATGGGGGAAATTTAAAGATAAACAATCTGGTTTCATCTTTTTATATTTTAATCTACATATGGATCACATAGGTGTACAAGCCAGAGCTGAAAGTGCCAAATTGATTTTACAAAAGATAAAAGCACAGCCCGATCATATAGCAGTAATCCTATCAGGAGATTTCAATGTAGACCAATATAGTGAGTCCTACAAACTACTAAACACATCAAATATCATAAAAGATGCTTATGAATTGGCAGAACTGAAATATACTCCAAATGGAACTTTTAATGCATTTTATCCTGATAGAAAAACAGATCAAAGAATTGATCACATTTTTCTCAGCAATGATTTTAAAGTTTTGAAGTATGGTATTTTAACAGACAGTTATCGTTCTCCCAAAAAAGAAAATGTCTCAGATGAGCACAATGGTAATTTCCCCAAAGAAACTCTTATGAAACAATATGATGCCCGAATGCCATCTGATCATTTTCCTGTGATGATAGTAGTTTCCACAAAGTAGGAAGCAATATTTCTAATTTATATCTATTTAAATGGGCCATTACTCCAACAAGAGCAGTGACCCATTTTTATTTATACCATATAGAATCGCAATTCATCTTAAAGTCACCTAATTTTTCTTTGGGTTAAAGATATAATTCTTTAAACACAAAAGAAATAAAATCACTATCTTAGAAACAAAAATTCTGATAGCCATGAAACTCTTATTTTCAGTTTGCTTGTGCATTATTTCTCTTTTATCATCCTCCGCCTCCAACCTCTTCATCGAGGCAGAAAGTTTTACTAAGAAAGGCGGATGGGTAGTTGATCAGCAGTTTATGGACCTGATGGGCTCTTCTTATCTGATGGCACACGGAATGGGTGAACCGGTAGAAGACGCACAAACAGAGGTGACCTTTCCGGAAAAAGGAACGTATTATGTATATGTACGGACGTACAACTGGACTTCGCCCTGGAAAGATGGTGAAGGACCGGGAAAATTCAGCTTGTATGTCGGAAATAAGAAGCTGGCCTCACCACTTGGGTGCGAAGGAAATGCATGGATGTGGCAAGCTGCCGGGAAAGTGACGATCAAGGATGTGAATACGGAACTGCGTTTGCATGATCTGACTGGATTCGACGGGCGATGCGATGCTATTTACTTCACAACGGAAGAAGATGCTGTTCCTCCTTCGGATGTAGCAGCGTTAGAAAAGTTCCGGCGGGAGAAACTGAATCTTCCGGCAGAAGCTCCATTAGCCGGAGAATATGATCTGGTAGTTGTAGGTGCTGGTATTGCCGGAATGAGTGCCGCCGTTTCAGCTGCCCGCTTAGGTTGCAAGGTGGCTTTGCTGAACGACCGTCCGGTGATAGGAGGAAACAACAGCTCGGAAATTCGCGTTCACTTGGGCGGACGCATCGAAGCCGGTCCTTATAAAGAATTAGGGAATTTACAGAAAGAGTTTGGTCCGACGCGAGGCGGTAATGCCCAGCCAGCCGACTATTACGAGGATCAAAAGAAGATGGACTGGCTGCTGAAGGAAAAGAATGTTTCCTTATTCACCAACTATCGTGCAATCGCTGTAGAGAAAGAAGGGAATCGCATCACTGCTGTCATCGCCAAGCATATTGAGACTGGCGAAGAGAAGCGTTTCGAAGCACCGTTGTTCTCTGATTGTACAGGTGATGGAACCATTGGCTACTTGGCTGGAGCTGATTATCGGATGGGACGTGAAAGCCGGGATGAATTCGGAGAAAGTACAGCTCCGGAACAAGCGGATAAGATGACAATGGGCGCTTCCGTACAATGGTATTCGGAAGACACGAAGAAGCCATCTTCATTTCCACACTTTGAATATGGAGTTGATTTCAATGAGAAGAATTGTGAAAAGGTAACGATGGGCGAATGGACTTGGGAAACAGGTATGAACTACGACCAGATCAAGGATTTCGAGCGTATCCGGGATTATGGTCTGTTGGTGGTTTATTCCAACTGGAGTTATCTCAAGAATGAGATGAAGGAAAACGATGTGTATAAGAATCGGAAGCTGGCTTGGGTAGCTTACATCTCCGGGAAACGGGAATCACGCCGGTTGATGGGTGATTATATCCTGAAAGAAGACGACTTGCGGAAGCATGTAGTCCATGAAGACGGTTCGGCTGCTTCTACGTGGAGTATCGACCTGCATTATCCGGATCCGAAGAATACAGAGAATTTCCCTGGTCAGGAATTCAAGTCGATTGCTAAACATATCAACATCTATCCGTACCCGATTCCATACCGTTGCCTGTATTCGCGCAACATTGACAACCTGTTCATGGCTGGTCGGAATATCAGTGTGACACACGTCGCCTTGGGAACGGTACGCGTCATGCGAACAACCGGAATGATGGGCGAAGTGGTCGGCATGGCGGCTTCTATCTGCAAGAAATATCAGGTGAACCCGCGTGGTGTCTATCAATATCATTTGCCGGAATTGAAAGAGCTGATGAAAGAAGGTGTCGGGCAGAAAGGCTTGCCCAACAACCAGCGATACAACGAAGGCGGTACACTGAAAGAAGAACCGGTCGTCCGGTAACACAGCTGACTCGTTAATGAAATAAGCCTGTTGTTCTCCGTTTTATTTGCGGGAAATAACAGGCTTATTTGCCGAAAATGGCGAAGACTTAACGCAGTTTTATTACCTTTGTATTTTCATCATCAAATATTAATCATTAAAGATCAAATCTATGAAAACAAACAGATGGCTACTTACGCTGCCGGTGTTGGCACTGCCTTTCTATGCGTGCAACAACAAGCAGGCCCAGTCTGACGGACAGCAAGAGAAGAAACCGATGAACATTCTCTATATCATGTCGGACGACCATTCATACCAGACAATCAGCGCGTATGATAACCGCTTTATCCAGACGCCTAATATCGACCGGATTGCCAACGAGGGTGTTCGTTTCACCAATAGTTTTGTAGCCAATTCCATCAGTGGTCCCAGCCGGGCATGTATGCTGACCGGTAAACACAGTCATGCGAATGGCTTTACCGACAACAGTGCTGTTTTCGACGGCAGTCAGCAGACGTATCCAAAGTTATTGCAGAAAGCCGGATACCAGACAGCAATCATCGGGAAATGGCACCTGACTTCCGCTCCTACCGGATTTGATTATTCGGAAATCCTGATCGGACAGGGTATTTATTACAACGCACCGTTTATCAAGAACGGCGAAGAGATTACCTCGAAAGGGTATGCAACGAATGTCATCACCGATAAGGCAATCGACTGGCTGGAGAACCAGCGCGACAAGAGCAAACCATTCTGCCTCTTGCTTCATCACAAGGCTCCGCATCGTACCTGGATGCCAGATTTACAGGATCTGGAGCTTTTCAGCGACAAGACTTTCCCGCTGCCGGACAACTTCTACGACGATTATGAAGGCCGTCAGGCTGCGGCTGCCCAAGAGATGAGCATCTTCAAGGATATGGACCTGGTCTATGACCTGAAGATGGCAGATAAAGAGAACGAAATCCATACGACAACCGGATTGGAAGAAGTTGGGCGCCACATGTACGACACCATGACACCCGAAGAGAAGAAGGCTTGGGATGCTCACTACGATCCGATCATCCAGAAATTCAAGAAGGCGAATCTTTCCGGCAAGGCTTTGGCTGAATGGAAATACCAACAGTATATGCGCGATTACCTACGGGTGATCCATTCGGTAGACCGCAACATCGGTCGTGTACTGGATTATCTGGAGAAAGCCGGATTATTAGAGAACACTATGATTGTCTATACATCCGACCAAGGTTTCTATATGGGCGAGCACGGCTGGTTCGACAAACGCTTTATGTATGAAGAATCGTTCCGCTCACCGCTGCTGGTTCGTCTGCCGGAAGGTATTCATGGAGATGTGGATGCGTTCGTCCAGAATATCGATTATGCGCCGACCATCCTGGAACTGGCTGGTGTAGAAATACCTAAAGACATGCACGGAGAATCGTTCCTGCCGTTCCTGAAAGGAGAAAAGCCTGCTCACTGGCGCGATGCTTTGTATTATCACTTCTACGAATATCCGGCCGAACATGCGGTGAAGCGCCATTACGGAGTCCGCACAGACCGCTATAAGTTAATCCATTTCTACAACGACATCGATACATGGGAATTATACGACCTGCAGGAAGATCCGTCGGAAATGAAGAATCTTTACGGCCAGCCGGGTTACGAGGAGATCACCCGTCAGTTGGAAAAGAAACTGGTGGAACTGCAGCAGCAGTATCAGGATACTACAGCTTTGGCGTTGAATCACTTCTAAACGGACAGATGATTAAGGGCTGTTTGGATATTGTTGGATTAATACATACTTTTGTCTCATTCAATCAGAAGAAAGGAATCTAAATGAATACGATAAGCTTACAGTCTGAACAAAACGAACTGATACGCCGGATTCTCGAGGTGAAGGATCTTTCCTTGCTGAAGAAAGTAGAAGACTTGCTCAATGCAGAAGAGGCGAAAGTTTCGAATGTAAAAGAGCCGGTAATGTCCTATATGTCTCGCCAGGAGATAGAGGCACATATCGAGCAAGCTTGCAAGGAAGCCAAGCTAATACAGGAAGGAAAGCTCCAGCCCATCAACGCGGAGAATTTACTACATGAGCTGTAATATTATTGCAACGCCTGAATTTTCTCGTAGCCTGAAGAAGTTGGCTAAGCATTATAAATCGATGAAAGATGATTTTGCTTACTTGCTTGGCCAGCTTCGAGAAAATCCCTGGATGGGAACGGATTTAGGTCGAGGCCTTCATAAGATCCGTTTAAGCATCACTTCAAAAGGGAAAGGCAAAAGCGGAGGAGCTAGAGTTATTACATTGGTGACTGTGCATACGGATGAAAACGACCAAGTACTATTATTGGCCATTTATGATAAATCTGAGCGTGAAAATCTGAGTGACAAAGAACTGAAGGATTTATTGTACCGTTATAGCCTATAAGAGTAAACACCTTAAAATAGGGATAATAAAATAGAGGCACGGAAACAAAGAGTTTCAATTTTGCTCACGCGTGGAGAATGCATTAAATCAGCTGGAACAGTGAAAAGCTGATGAATTTGCAGAAATTACAAACAATAATACCAAGGTCTATAGTTTAGCTAATTCTTCCACAAACCGCTGGAGCCGGATAAGATAGCTCATATTTCCCCTCGCGAAACGCCTGCCAAGCAGGGCGATAAGGACTATGCACCGACAACATTTGTACCAAGCAGTTGGTATCTAATACAACAAGCCGCTTCATGACTTATATGGTGTACGATAATGAGTTTCGCCCAGTTCTTTCAATGTCTGTTCGTTCCACTCGCCCGATTGCCAGAGTTTATCCAATTCTTCATCGGCACGACGAGCATAGAACTCTGAAATGACATGTTTCAGTGCCTCCAATTCTTCTTCACTGCGGATTCCTGCCATAATATCAAGCATCTCCAACTGTGCCTTATTAAATACCGTTCTGTCCATGATTCTTCCAGTTTTCAGTAATCTTACATCTGCGAAGATACAAAATATTCTCTTGCCACAATATTTCTCCCCGATTATCTCATTTTGCCTCTTCCCGCAAAGAGCAAACCATCATTCCATCGAACGGGCAATGCCTAATTCCAAGCCACGAAGTTCGGCCAAACCACGCAGACGGCCGATGCAGGAATAGCCCGGATTGGTTTTCTTCCGCAAGTCGTCCACCATCTGATGGCCGTGGTCCGGACGTACCGGGATAGAGACTTTCAGCCGTTGTTGTATCTCCAGTAAAGCCTTCATCATGCCATACATATCAACATCACCTTCCAGGTGATTGGCTTCGTAGAAGTTTCCTTCGGCATCCCGTTTCGTACTGCGTAAATGAACGAAATGAATCCGGTCGGCAAACTCATACATCATCGCAACCAGGTCATTGTCGGCACGCACACCGAATGATCCGGTGCAAAGACACAGGCCATTCGATTTGTTAGGCACTCTTTTTATCAACTGACGAAAATCATCTGCCGTTGAAAGGATGCGCGGCAGACCTAAAATCGGATAAGGCGGATCGTCGGGATGAATCACTAAGTCTACTCCTACTTCATCGGCCACCGGTGTTATTTCAGACAGGAAATAAACCAAGTTATCACGCAGCTTGTCAGCATCCACGTCTTTGTAACGGTCCAATGCTTCCTGGAACTGCTCGAGAGTGAAACTTTCTTCCGAACCGGGCAGTCCGGCGATCATATTGCGCACCAGGCGCTGTTTCTCTTCCTCATCCATCTGTTCATAGCGGCGACGGGCTATCTCCTTATCCGCTTCCGAATATTCCTGTTCTGCCCCGGGGCGTTTCAGGATGAAAAGATCGAAGGCCAGGAAAGCCGCCCGCTCAAAACGCAAGGCCTTCGAGCCGTCAGGCATGGTATAAGCCAAGTCGGTGCGTGTCCAGTCGAGGACCGGCATGAAGTTGTATGTCACACAACGGATTCCACAGGCGGCCAGATTCCGCAAGGTCTCTTTATAGTTATCAATATAACGCTGGAAATCGCCGGTCTGCGTCTTGATATGTTCGTGTACCGGAACACTTTCCACGACACTCCACACTAAACCAGTTTCAGCAATCAGTTGTTGCCGTTTCCGGATTTCTTCTATACTCCAAACTTCTCCGTTGGGAATATGATGCAGCGCATGGACGACATCAGTGGCTCCGGCCTGCCGGATATCCCACAGACTGACCGGATCATTCGGTCCGTACCAGCGCCAGGATTGTTTACATAGATACATATTTATAAGTTTTTGAATTAACTAAATAGAAAACGCATCGAAACCACCGTCAATAACGGTCAATGTACCGGATACGAAACGCGAAGCATCACTGGCCAGCCATTGCAGCGTGCCCAACAATTCTTCCGGCTCGCCGAAACGCTTGAAAGGTGTATGCGCCAGAATGGTTTCTGCCCGCGGTGTCAGGCTGCCGTCCGGATTTGTCAATAAGGTCCGGTTCTGTTCGGTCAGGAAGAATCCCGGAGCAATGGCATTCACCCGCAGGCCCGGACCAAACTTCGTAGCCAGTTCGCCGCACATATATTTCGTGAAGTTGATGACAGCCGCTTTGGCTACTCCATAGCCTGCCACCCGTGTAAGCGGACGCAATCCGGCTTCGGAAGCGATATTGATAATGGAGCCCTGCTTCTGTGCCACCATGGCGCGCGCAAAAATCATCGTCGGCAAAACCGTTCCGAAGAGATTCAGATCCACCACTTGCCGCATGGCTTCCAAATCCAAATCGAAAAGGGTTTTGTCTGGAGCTATTGTCGCTCCCGGCATATTTCCTCCGGCTCCGTTAATCAGCACGTCAATCCGGCCGAAGCGCTCCATGATGTCGGCATAATTCTGCTCCAACCGAGCTTTATCGAGTACATCCGTCGTATAAAATACAGCCGTGCCTCCGGCCTTCACTGCCTCGTCGGCCAACTGATTCCCTACTTGTTTATTCCGGCCTAAAATCACCACCTTCGCTCCTTCTTCGGCAAAGTGGCGCACCATCGCCTGGCCTAATACACCGGTTGCTCCGGTGATGACGATCACTCTATCTTTTACATCAAACAGATTCATATTTTATTGCATTAATTCGTTTATATCTTTCCGTTGACAAGGCATCAGGAAACGCGTTGACAAGCCCCTTGTCCCGACACCTCAAAAAGCCGGCGTATTTTTCCCAAAAGCTGGCGTATTTTCCTCAAAAGCCGGCGTGTTTTCAGGAAAAAGCAGGCAGCTTTTAAAACGAAATAAACGGGAATCGGTTTTGATTCCGGTGAGTTCCGTTTCCGGTTCTCGTTTATTTCAGAAAATGATTAACCGGCGATAATCTTATACTTCGGCACCAGCGTCTTCATGATGATCCAGCCCACCAGATAAGCTACCGAACAAATACAGAAGATGATGAAGTATCCGGCCGGTTTCCCGACAAAGCCCAGGAACTCCAGCTGCACCTTATCCGCATAGACGAAGAGATTGCCGGCACTTGCCTGCATCAACATCGAACTGACGCCACCTGCCATGCCCCCGATTCCCGTCACCGTGGCAATCGCCTTCTTCGGAAACATATCGCTCACAGTCGTATAGATATTGGCCGACCAGGACTGATGCGCTGCACACCCGATACCGATCAAAATAACCGGAAACCAGGGAGAATACGTGCCCAGCGGCTGGGCAAACAAAACGACCAACGGAATGAAGGCAAAGATCAACATCGCTCTCATGCGGGCCTCGTATGGGTTCGTTTTCATCCGCTTAATAAAAATCGTAGGAAGCTTTCCTCCATACAACGACAACATAACGATAGCATATAAAGTAAAGATCAACGCCATTCCCAATCCTTCTGTCGTCTTGATTCCAAACTGGGTATTCAGATAGGAAGGTGTCCAAAAGAGGAAGAACCACCACACACCATCCGTACAGAATTTTCCCAGCAAGAAAGCCCAGGTCTGCCGATAGCGGAAGCATTCCAACAAAGACATTTTCTTTTCATCAGCCTCATCCTCATTCACCAAATCAGCTTCCAGCAGCTTGTCCTGTCCGATGTATTCCAGTTCGGCAGCATTGACAAACCGGCTCTTCTCAGGCGGTGTGTACATGAATACCCAGAATCCCATCCAGATAAAACCCAATACACCAATGATGACGAACGATAATTCCCAGCCCCAATATTTAGCCAGCAACGGAATCGTCAACGGCGCGGCCAAAGCACCGATAGAAGCGCCGGCATTGAAAATAGAAGTCGCAAACGCCCGGTCGCGTTTCGGGAAATATTCGGCTGTCACCTTGACTGCGGCAGGGAAATATCCCGCCTCTCCGATAGCCAATATACAACGAGCCGCCAAAAAGAAGTACATACTGAAGGTCGCGATCAGGACAGCCATATCACCCGTAGCCATCATCAACTGCGTCCGGTCCTCAAGTCCGACACAGGCTTCGGTGGCCACGCCACAAAAAGCATGCAGACAAGCGCCCAACGACCACAATCCGATCGACCACAAAAAGCCGGCCTTCGTTCCCATCCAGTCGATTACCCGACCTGCAAACAACATCCCGATCGCATATACAATCGAGAATGTAGCCGTGATCCGCCCATAATGGATTTCATTCCAGTGAAATTCGGGCTTGATAAATTCATCCCAGGTTAAAGACAGTACCTGGCGGTCCAGATAATTGATCGTCAGGGCTAAAAACATCATGATACAGATAGTCCATCTGTAGTTTGTCATCTTCATTTCTCCGTGTTTATTCATGTCATTCCGATTAAAAGGTTAGTTGTCATCCGCCTATCCGTCAGCTTCTTGCCTGGCGGATAATATCCAAGGCAAACCGGCATTTTTCAGTGATATAATTCCAGTCCTGAGCCGCGATCCGGTCTTTCGGGAAGAGCTTCGAGCCCATTCCTACGCAGGTTGTTCCCGCTTTCATCCAGGCGGTCAGATTCTCTTCCGTCGGTTCCACAGCACCCGTCGCCATGATCATCGACCAGGGAAGCGGTGCCTTGATATTCTTCACAAACGAAGGTCCGCCCACATTTCCTGCCGGGAAAATCTTCACTAAGTCACAGCCCAATTCCTGTGCCTCACCGATTTCCGTTACCGAACCGCAGCCCGGCGTATAAGGAACCAGGTGACGATTGCACAAACGCGCCACTTCCGCATTCAGATACGGACCCACGACAAAGTTCGCCCCGTACTGTAAATAAAGAGCGGCCGTCGGTGCGTCGATCACAGAACCGATTCCCAGGATCATCTCCGGACATTCCCGACGAGAGAACTTCATCAGGTCGATAAACACTTCCGAAGCGAAGTCGCCCCGGTTTGTAAACTCAAAGGCACGGACGCCGCCTTCATAGCAGGCCTTCAGTACCTGACGGGCCACTTCAGCATCACTATGATAAAAGACCGGAACCATGCCCGTCTGCTGTATCGTCTGCAGCACCTGTATTTTCGTAAATGCAGCCATTTTGTTCTCCTTTCCTCTGTTAACGTGAAACCCGACCCGAGCCATCGCCCTTCATCAGGTTCTCCACTTCTTTTACTGTTACTTCGTTATAATCTCCATAAATCGTATGCTTCAGGCAGGAAGCCGCCACGGCAAAGTTCAATGCCTGCTGATCGTCTTGCGGATAAGTCAGCAAGCCATAAATCAGGCCGCCCATGAACGAATCGCCGCCACCCACACGATCCACAATGTGCGTGATGTCATAGCGAGGCGACTGGAACAGCTGTTTGCCGTCGTACAAAACGCCGCCCCATGTATTATGGTTGGCATTGATCGAACCGCGCAGGGTGATAATCACCTTCCGGGCCCGCGGGAAACGCTGCATCAGCTGTGTGCAGACGCTTTCAAACTCAGCGGCATTCACTTCGCCTGCTGTGGCCGTCACATCAAAACCTTCCGGCTTGATGCCAAATACTTTCTCCGCATCTTCTTCATTTCCGAGAATGATGTCACAGCCAGCCACTAAATCCGGCATGACTTCAGAGGCCTTCTTTCCGTATTTCCACAGGTTCTTCCGGTAATTCAAATCGCAGGAAACCGGAATGCCCAACCGGTTGGCTGTCTGAATCGCTTCCAGGCAGACATCAGCTGCACCCTGACTGATGGCCGGTGTAATGCCCGTCCAGTGAAACCAGTCGGCACCCGTCAACACCTGCTCCCAGTCGATCATGCCCGGTTTGATTTCCGAGATAGCCGAATGAGCCCGGTCATAGATGACCTTGCTGGCACGGGCCACCGCTCCTGTTTCCAGGAAATAGATTCCCAGGCGGTCACCACCATAAACAATATGATCCGTCTTGACTCCGTGCTTATGCAGATCTTTTACACAAGCGGCCGCTATGTCGTTCTCCGGCAAGCGGGTCACAAACTCAGCTTCCAGTCCATAATTGGCCAATGACACGGCCACATTTGCTTCGCCACCACCAAAAGTGGCCGTCAGTTCGTTCGTCTGACTAAAACGTAAATATCCGGGAGTTGCCAATCGCAGCATGATCTCACCGAAGGTTACTATCTTTCCCATGTGTGTTCCATTTATCCGTTAAAAGTTAAAATATCGTTTTGCATTATAATAAGAAATATCGGCCACCATCTGTTTCAGGAAATCCATCTCGCTCCGCGGCAACTTCCCGGCCTCGATGTCTTCACCGATCAGGTTACACAGGATGCGGCGGAAATATTCATGGCGCGGATAGGAAAGGAAGCTGCGCGAGTCTGTCAGCATTCCCACAAAACGGCTCAGCAGGCCCATGGCCGAGAGGGCATTCATCTGCTTCCGCATGCCGTCTTCCTGGTCGAGGAACCACCAGCCCGAGCCCAACTGCATCTTTCCCGGGATGATTCCGTCGTTATACGTATAAGCCAAGGTAGCCAATACCTCATTATCCTTCGGATTCAAGCTGTACAGAATGGTCTTTGTCAGCTTCCCGACCTGGTCCAACCGGTTAAAGAAACGGTGTCCGACGACCGAACAATTCACTTCCATGATGGCATCAAACCCCGTATCCGGTCCCAAAACCTGAAACATACGGGTGGAACTGTTTCGGACCACACTGATATGATATTGCTGGGTCCATCCTTTTTCCCAGTCCATGACAGCCAGTTCAAACAGCAAGGCACTCCGGAAACGGCGGATCTCCGTTTCATCCAGTAACTTTCCGTCCATCACCTTCTTGAAGATCTGCTGAACATCGGTTTCTGTATAATCATCGGCATAGAAATTATCCAGGCCATGATCCGAAAGGCGGCAGCCCAAAGAGGCGAAATAATCGTGCCGCTTCCGCAAGGCCGTCAACAAATCCGTGTAAGAACGGATCTCCATATCGGCTGCCTGTCCCAACTTTTCCACATAAGCCCGGTAAGCAGCCGGATTTTCCACCGCCAGCACCTTGTCCGGACGCCAGGCCGGATATACATGCGTACCAAAAGGATGCTCTTGTATATAGCGGTGATGTTCCAATGAGTCTATCGGATCATCCGTTGTACAAACCACTTCCACCCGGAAGCGTTTCAACAGCGCCTGGGTACGGAAATCGTCGGTCTGCAACAGGGCTGTACAGGTCTCATAAATATCACGGGCCGTCTGCGGTTTCAGGAGAGTATCAATACCGAACACCCGGCTCAATTCCAGATGAGTCCAGTGATATAAGGGATTCCGCATGGTGTAGGGCACTGTTTCCGCCCATTTCTCGAACTTCTCATAATCACTTCTGTTTCCGGTGATATATTCTTCCGCTATGCCATTGCCGCGCATGGCCCTCCATTTGTAGTGATCGCCACCCAGCCAGACTTCCGTCAGGTTCTTAAAGCCATGATTTTCGGCAATCAGTTTCGGGTCCAAATGACAATGATAGTCGATGATGGGCAATGACTCTGCACTGTCATGATATAACTCACGGGCCGACTCATTCGTCAGCATAAAATCTTTATTGATAAAACTCTCCATTTTCCTGTATCCGATTTTCGTTAACAACTGCTCATTTCCTTATTCTTTATTGTACTTCCAGCATATAGGAAGACATTCCGTCGGCATGCCCTTTCAACACGCCTTTCTGTACTGTAAAAGAAGCCTTGTGCACGGCATCCGTGTAAGAGCCGTCGGGCAGACAGGTCTTGATGGAAATATCGCCTGCTTCGCCCAAATTGATCAGGGCCGCTCCTTTTTTACCCCGGGCCACTTCCATGACCTTGCCGTCGGCCGAGTAATACAAAGTTTCCTTTTCACCTATCATGTGCTGGCGGAATTTATTGGCCGCAACCACTTCCGGATGGAAGAAATTATCATTTCCGCGCGGACCAATCCGGTTATTGCCCCAACGATTCTCGGGTGACGAACCCGCCGGGCGGCTCAAGAACAAAGGAACACCCGAAGCACGGGCAGCCACGATCGCCCAGCCACAGCGGATCTGCGCGTCTGTCAGACCAGCCGATTCGCCGGCATTGCAATAGGTGTCATGACTTTCCACCCAGGTAATCAGTTGCTTCGGATTGGCCGGATGATGCCAGGACTTCAGATCCACTCCCGTGAAACTTCTGTTCTCCAACGCCTTCCGCAGCTCTCCGCCATAATTGCTGGCGGTCAGTCCGATGTATTTGGAATATTCTTTTTCCTTCACGTCCTTGCCCTGCAAAACTTCTCCATAGATGAAAAGCTCTTTGGATGTATCCAGGCGCAAACCGTTTACAGCTTCCCGGCCTGTAGCGACTTCCCAAAAGTTATTCCGGGGAGATTTCTCATCCTTCGGATCGGAAGGCAGGCCGATGTGCTTGGCAGTGTCATACCGGAATCCGCCGGCTCCGCAGGCAATCAGCTCATTCACATATTTCATATAATAGTACTGGAACAGCGGATTCTCCGTATTTACATCGGGCAATCCACCGACACCCTGCGTTGTGCACTGCAAACGATCATCATAATCTTCTATCGGCTTCAATCCGTTGGCATGATATAATTGATCATGTCCGCCCACCGCATCAATGAACTGCTGGGAAACAGCTGTTGTGTCAAAGGCCGTATGATTCGGCAAGACATCCACCAATACCGTAATTCCATATTTCCGCGCCTCGGCAGTCATGGCAATAAAATCGGCTTTCGTGCCCAGCTGATAGTTCCCGATGGTCCATTCCACCGGCTGATAATGATAATACCATTTTCCTTTTCCAAAGATTTCCAATCCGCCGTCGTCGCCCACAAAACATTTATTGGCCGGCGAAGTCTGCACCATTGTAAACCCCGCATCCGCAATCTGCTTCATATTATCCTTAATGGTCTGGAACGACCAGCAAAACGCGTGCAGGATCGCCCCGTTCTGCTTATCCTTCGGCAAAGTGGTCTGCTGGCCGAATACTAACAGCGGACAAGAAAACAAGCCCGAAAGCACTGACAGTGCCGCAATAAAAACTTTTCTGATCTTCATAATTATTCTCCTCTTAATTGTTTTTCTCATTTCACAAATCTGATTCCTACTCCTGAGGTTCCTGCCTCATCCATGATGGCACGGGCCGAAACATCAATTTTATCCGATACAAACTCCGGAATATTATACGACCACATGCAGTCTTCATAATAATCGCTGGTACGCTGGGGCAACATGAATGGTTTCCCTACTTTGCCTTCTGCTGAAACGTATGCAAAGTATGGCCGTGTATAGAGTCCGTCATCCCGCCGGCTGCTGAATACGAACCAACGGCTGTTTCCGCTCCACGAATGGTAGCTTTCCACATCCGGACTGTTGACTTCCTCCAGACAGCGGTGTTCGCCGGTCTTCAGGTCTACCCAATACAAATCAGCGTCTTTGTGCCAGATCGAGAAATTCCCATATCCGGACAACGTGTACAACAAATAACGTCCGTCTGGCGAGACACGCGGAAACGAAACACTTTTGCCTTGTTGTTCTGCCGCATACAAGGTATCTACCTGATTACCAAATGTCCGTTTTTCCGGATCAAAAGCTATCGAGCAAAGACTGTATTTCACTTCCTGATAAGCATCCGGCATCGGTTTGGCTTCCGCCGTACAGAAATAAAGCGTCTTTCCGTCGGGTGAAAAAGTCGGGAACGTCTCAAACGCCTGTTTGGAGAACAAGGCCGGTGCCGTGATCAGTTCATGCTTCTCGGTATCATAGACAACCACATCCGATTTCTCATCATAGACTTCAATCCGGTTCCGGTTGTTCGGATGAAAGAACTGTTTCGTGACATTCGTCGAGAAAGCCACAAAGCGTCCGCCCGGGTGCCACGACGGATAGACTAATGCCGAGATGGTTTCGGGTGTTTCCGTATTGAGCTTCTCCACCTTTCCGTCCTTAACCAGGTAGGTTCCACCCAGTTTCTGACGCATGTGGAACAGAAAACGGTCAGCCTGCCGATTACAGAAAGAGTGGCAGTTCATACAGTTCTGCTGGGTCTGCCGGTTTTCCAGGACAGGCGATTCATCAAAAGTCTCTATATGACGCTGGTAAATACCCATGGTTTTCCACAGTTCATATCCCGGCGCGATCTTCCGGTAAGCCAAATAAGGATCAACAGCCTCCGGTGCCACATACATCCGAAACGGCTTATATCCGGTCCACCGCCCGTCTTTTTTCACCGTAACAGTTACCTGAAAGGAAGAGCCAGCCGACTGCTGTAACAGCTTCTTCCATTTCGAGGCCGGAATCTGAAAGGTCTTTTCTTTCATTTCTACCCGAAAGCTATCCTCCTGCCCGGCAAAAGCAGCCACAGCCGCTTCCACCTCGTCCGACAGGCCGAAATTCAGCGGCGCTATATTCACCGGAATCGTCACTTCCGTATAATCCGGATAAATAGAAGGAGTCACGTCCTTCTGTTCATCCACCTCCGGTTTCCCCGGCTGACAGGCTGCCAGCCCGATCAGCCATCCGACGATGATATATAAACCCAACTTTTTCATGACCACCAAGCTACTTTTCATCATAGATCATTTAAATATAACATAATACCAGTAGGTATCGCCAAACGAACGATACAAGAGTCCGGCCAGTCCCCGGTTGTTCCGATTCGCTAACACCTGTTTTCGGAAGTCCTGATAGCGACTGATGACCTCCTGATCCAACTTATACTTGTTCAATCCTTCCGGATTCTTCTCATGAGCCACAATCAGGGCTTCCTGATACGGAACCGGCAATTTAGGCAACAAAGGCGTACCTGAATAATGATCAATCATATACTGAAAACTGGCCAGATCCTTCTGCAGGAGATAAGCTCCCATCAGGTACTGGAAAGCCGTGACGGCCTTTTCCGGATTGGCCAGTACCGGCAGCGCCATAGACGGCTCAATCTGTTCGCCGGCCACCTTCTGCTGCGTCGTATCGGCTGCCGACAGCAACAGCTGCCGTTTGCTCCCCAAGACGCGATCGTTCACGACCGCCTCGTCGTTATACAGGAATTTCCGCTGTTCACCGGCCCATTTCCGGTATGTCCATGATTTCTCCAGCAGACGAATGTATTTTTCAGCCACCGCATATTCTCCATAAATCAGGTTTGTCTGTACCAGACGCTGGAGCAGACGCGGATTATAATTCCCGCGGGCACACGAATTGCCCTCGAAGGCCAGCCGTTGCGACAAGGCGATATTCCCAGCCGTAAAATAAATGTCGCTCAACAAAACCGATACATCTTCGGTCCGGTTCCAGTTCACAGCCAAGGCCAGTTCTCCCTTGAAGTCATACTCAAACATCTTCTCCGCCAACTCGCCTTTCTCCGCCAAAGCCCGGGCAAGCAGGTTCATATACAGGAAATTCGTCAGCTTACCCCGGCAGTTTTCCTCGATCTTCTGCCACTGCCCTGTTCGGGAATAGTAGTCCAGCATCATATACCGGCGCATCTTCAGATTACCCCAATGCATGATTCCGCCGTAAAAACAGGCCACCGCCAATCCGCAGAGTACGACAGCGGCGATCCACCGGCTCCGGACGGTCGGGAACACCCAGTTTTTCTTCCGGACCAACCAGGCAATTCCCGTCAATACACACACACCAATCCACGCATAAAGGATTACCCGCCCCGGTTTTAGCAAATGATGATAGTAGGCATCGGGTAAAAAGGCAAAACGGGCTTCAGGAATGATTCCTACCTTCCACAAGCCCCCTGAAAGAGCTACGGCTGCCAGCAACGGACACACGGCCAGCCATTTCCGGCGAGACAGCGTGCCGGCTTCATAGATCAGCACCCACAGGGCAAACAGCAGGGCTGCCGGACCGGCCAGCCAGACCAGTGCCAGGCCTGAAACCAGTTCGGCCAACAGGCGGATACGTTCCTGCCGCAACTGCATGCAAAGCCACATCGCGCCCACGGCCATCCATAAAGAGACTGTTCCCTGAAAGGTATAATTGAAATCCGTCAGCATCCACACCTGCGCCAGCACCGGAAGCCAGCCCGCCATGGCCCATACCGACGAGCGGGTCATCCGACCGACCACGCTGCCCAAAATAGCGGCAGTCCAGGTCAGCACAGCCGCCGCTACGCAAGGCCCGGCATACGGATAGACAAAGAACTGCACACAAAAGGCCGAGAGCCACAACGTCAGCCCACCCGGTTGCCCTAAACTTTCCAAGAAAAAATCGCTATCGGCCAGGAATAACTGGCTCTGCTCGTTGAAAAAGAAAAGATAAGGATAACAGACTTGCAAAAAAACACACAAGGCGATTCCGGTCAACAGCCAAAATAATAACAACTTACGGTTCATATCATCAGTTAGTATTTTTCATGTTTGCCCGTCTTTTGATCAACCGGCAGGGCAAATATATGATTTTTTCTGTAAAACTCGGATAAGGAAGCTGTATTAAATTTACCTATTCATAGGTATTGATGAAACTAACGATATATCGTAACTTTGCACGAGATTGAGAAGAGTATACACAGCATGAGATTATCAGAACTTAGCACAGGCGAAAAAGGCATTATCGTCAAGATAATGGGACGCGGAGCCTTTCGCAAACGCATCATCGAGATGGGTTTTATCCGCGGGAAAGAAGTGAAAGTGATTCAGAATGCTCCTTTGAAAGATCCAATCCACTACCGGATCATGGGATACGACGTTTCACTCAGGCGCCAGGATGCAGAACTGATTGAAGTCGTCAGCGCCGCTGAGTTCGCCGCCGAACAAAAAGACAGCGCCCTTGCCGACAAACCAGCCACCGCATATATCGCACCTTCCGACGACGAACTGAAAGAAATGGCCTACAACAAGGGAAAGACCATCAACGTGGCCTTAGTGGGAAACCCCAACTGCGGCAAGACGTCGTTGTTCAACTTCGCATCGGGAGCCCACGAGCACGTAGGAAACTACAGCGGTGTTACCGTCGATGCCAAAGAAGGTGTTTTCAAACAGAACGGATACACGTTCCGCATCGTCGACCTGCCGGGCACCTATTCATTATCGGCCTACACGCCGGAAGAGCTATATGTACGAAAACACCTCAACGAGAATGAGCAGCCGGATATCGTCATCAACGTCATCGACGCTTCCAACCTCGAACGGAATTTATACCTGACTACCCAATTGATCGACATGGACGTACAGATGGTGATTGCCCTCAACATGTACGACGAACTGGAAAAGGCCGGTAACAAATTCGATTACGAATCGCTGGCACGCATGATAGGCTGCCCGATCGTCCCAACCATCAGCAAAACGGGCTTCGGCATCGAAGAACTGTTCAACCGGGTTATCAAGGTGTATGAAGAAGAAGACCCTGTTGTCCGCCATATTCATATCAACTACGGCGACATTCTTGAAAAAGGCATTGCCAACATCAAACAGAGCATCCACAAGGTAGATAACAACATGCCGAAAAGTATCTCCAGACGTTATCTGTCTATCAAACTGTTGGAGAACGACAAGGAGATCGAGTCGCAGATCCGGAAATTTACCGACGGCGAACAGATCATCCAGGAACGTAACCGGAACGCGGCGCAGATAGAGAACCTTTTACAGGAAGATTGCGAAACGGCCTTTACCGACGCCCGCTATGGTTTCATCTCCGGAGCTTTGCGCGAGACGTTCGAACAGAACAAGATCAAGGAAGCGACAAGCACCCAGATCATCGATCTGATCGTCACACACAAAGTATTGGGCTTCCCCATTTTCCTGCTTTTCATGTGGATCATGTTTGAAGCCACCTTCCGCCTGGGCGACTATCCGATGCAGGGCATCGAGTGGATCGTAGAGCAGATCGGCAACCTGGTGCGTTCCAATATGCCGGAAGGTCCGCTGAAAGACCTGCTGGTCGACGGAATCATCGGCGGTGTGGGCGGTGTCATCGTCTTCCTGCCCAATATCCTGATCCTCTATGCCTTCATCTCCTTTATGGAAGACTCGGGATATATGGCCCGGGCAGCCTTTATCATGGATAAAATCATGCACAAGATGGGATTACACGGCAAATCGTTCATCCCATTAGTCATGGGCTTCGGCTGCAATGTCCCGGCAGTTATGGCCACACGGACGATCGAAAGCCGCAACAGCCGCATGATCACGATGCTGGTCACTCCGCTGATGAGCTGCAGCGCCCGGCTTCCTCTTTATGTGCTGATCACCGGCGCTTTATTCCCGAAAAACGCTAGCTTTGTACTGCTGTCGCTGTATGTAACGGGCGTCGTCCTGGCAGTCATCCTGGCCCGGGTGTTCAAAAGAGCTTTCTTCAACGAAGAAGACGTACCGTTCGTCATGGAGCTGCCGCCCTACCGCATGCCGACCGGCAAGTCTATTCTCCTCCACATGTGGGAAAAAGGCAAACAGTACCTGCATAAGATGGGAGGCATCATTTTAGTTGCCTCAATCATCATCTGGTTCTTAGGATATTTCCCCCGCGAAACAGCCCGTTCGGCCGACTTTGAGCGTCAGATCGCAACGATCGAAAACAGCCAGTTGGGACAAAACGAAAAAGCCGACCAGATCAGCCAGATCGAACACCAGATGAGAATGGACCATCAGGAAAATTCATATATCGGACGTATCGGACAGCTCATCTCTCCCATCATGGAACCATTAGGATTCAACTGGAAGATCAGTGTCAGCCTGTTGTCGGGAATGGCAGCCAAAGAAATTGTAGTCAGCACCCTGAGTGTTTTGTATACCGGAAGCGACGACAGCGAACAAGCCCTGTCAGAACGGTTGTTGCAGGAAAAGAACCCCGACGGGACCGATGTCTTTACCCCATTGGTCGGGCTCAGCCTAATGCTGTTTGTCCTGCTTTATTTCCCCTGCATCGCCACGGTGACAGCCATCGTACACGAATCCCATTCCTGGAAGTGGGGCGCGTTCGTCATTGTCTATACCTGCTGCCTGGCCTGGGTTGTCTCTTTCTTAGTCTACCAAATCGGGAATTTAATAGCAGGTTAATATGTGGCAGGAAATAATACTTGCTCTGATCGGGATATTCGTCATCGCGTATGTGGGAAGAAAGATATATGCCTTGCTGGCACATCCCTCTTCTTCCACATGCGGAGGATGTACGGATTGCCCGTTAAAGGATAAATGCAAAACCGGCCTCCCGAAAGCGACTGATAAAACAGCCTGACTTTGGGGAAGCTCATTTATTTCATAAAAACATAGGCACAATAAGAGAAAAAGCCGGCGTATATTTATGAAGAGATAGGCAGAAATTTATAAATATACGCCGGCTTTTTGTTCAAAAGTAACGAAAGTTAAAAATCAACGTCTGATTTTTCATCCACTTTGATCCCATTTCGTCCACATTGATCCACATTGATCCACACTGATCCACACTGCGATTTTGGGCTGCCGTATCTTTGTTTCGTGACAAGAGAG
>ENA-OPAC01000127-OPAC01000127.1-human-gut-metagenome-genome-assembly--contig:-NODE-127-length-42241-cov-8.098635_pt1 | contig 42241 bp, 44 predicted proteins | sample MGYA00241052_ERZ501420 | MGnify/ENA primary metagenome ERZ501420 (study PRJEB25962, sample SAMEA2042513) | human gut metagenome | biome: human gut; feature: human-associated habitat; material: faeces... | reverse complement strand
AATAAATAACTAACCATAAGATAACCTATAAGTAACTTATAAGTAACCTATGGATTATCTTTGGTTATTATTCTTATAGTTATACAATAAATAACTAACCATAAGATAACCTATAAGTAACTTATAAGTAACCTATGGATTATCTTTGGTTATTATTCTTATAGTTATACAATAAATAACTAACCATAAGATAACCTATAAGTAACTTATAAGTAACCTATGGATAACTTATGGATGTATCTTTCTTTTTGTATTTATTTTTAAAATTGAGTATTAATCCTCAATCGCAATTCCAAGGACAACAGAAACATGAAAGGGGTGTATTTATTTTGGAATTACAAATTGGCAAAACTTACATTTTAACTGAGGATGAAAAGAGTGATGTTACCGGGACTGTATTTATCAAGAAAGGTTCTCGTGTACTTGTTAAAACATTAGGCAGCGTCTTAGCACTCGTGCAAGACTTATCAGCACATAAAGTTTCTAATGGTATCTGGAGTGTAAAAGCTGACAAACTCGTTACTCCCGAAGAGTATAAAGAAATGCTCATGGATGGCGAAGTCAATGTTGAGTCAGAATCACCTAGCTTTGGAGTGGGTGATATTTGTATTATGAAATGTCCAGAAGTCAGTGGTGATGGAAGAATTGCTTATCTCAAAAAGGGCGCTCGTGTACGCATTGAGAACTTTGGTAGAGAGAGTGTATTGGTACAAGACCTCTCTGATGATAGGGTTGACGATGGAGTATGGATGACACATACAAGCTCTCTGATGCCCTTAGAGGACGCTTTAATCGTCGGCGATACATATTATATGGGCGAAGCAGAAAAGAACTCCAGAGGGGATGTTACGTTCCTTGAAAAGGGTGCTATTGTGCGTCTGAAAGGTTTGGATAAAGACAGAGTGGTTGTACAAGATTTGTCCGAAGCTAAACGTGGCGATGGCATATGGTATACAGACCCGATAAAGCTGATTCCGATTGACAAACCAGAAGGCAGTGCTGCTGATACTCATGAAGAGATTGAAGCAGAGGTTGCAGAGAAGAACAAATGCGTTGAGCCTAATATTCCGCTTGAAGATATGGTTGTATTGAAAAATAAACACTATATTTCTGACCATCAACCTATTGAAACCATGCAGTCCAACATGACACATGATGAAATGATTGGCTTCTTGAAAGGTAATGTCATCAAATATGCTTGCAGATGCGGTAAGAAAGATGCGCCTTTGAAGGAAGCTGAGAAGATTAAGCAATATGCTGAATGGCTTTGTATTGTCCTCTCTGGTGGTACAATAAACCCCAGAAGCTAACTGAGCCACGTACAGAGAAAGAAAGGGGGTGACTATGAGTGCCTGTTAGAAAGACAACTACAAAAACAACTTTAAAAATGGGTGTGAAGTTTGTGAATGACAATGCTTCATTCCCGATAAAGGCAAGCGAAGATGCTGCCTGCTATGACATCGTATTACCCGATGATGTTTACATTGCACCGCACAGCGTAAAGCTCGTAGGCACAGGGTTAGCATTTGATATTCCGAAAGGTTATCGTGTTGATGTATACCTGCGTAGCTCTATTGCTATTAAGACCAATGCCCGCTTAGCGAACGCTGTTGGCAAGATTGACAGTGATTACACCGGCGAAGTCAAATTGGCTCTGGAGAATATCGGTGGAGTACCAGTGCGCTTCTATAAAGGTGACAGAGTGGCGCAATTTGAAATCAACAAGGTAACAGATGTAACCTTAGAAGAAGTTGATGTATTGAAAGAAACCGAACGTGCTGCCGGTGGCTTTGGTAGCACAGGTAATTGATTATTAATAATCACTAAAAGGAGAGTGAACAAATTGGCTGAATTTAGAATTGGTGATAGAGTACGTTGTATTCACGACGATAAAGACAGAAAATTGGAAGGCAAGATTGGTACTGTTGTAGAGGTATCAGGCTTCTGTATTGGTGTCTATTTTGATTCTGATATTAATGGGCATGCGTGCGGCGGTTTAGCTCGTATGGGGCACGGCTGGTATTTACCCAGCTACTATCTGGAGTACGTAGGACGCTGCAATGAATACAATAAAGTTATTATCACTGTTGAAGATAAAGTTACCACCGCAACGCTGATGAAGGGGCGTTTGGTATTGGGTACGGCGAAGGCTCGTTGCTCCCCGAATGACAGATTCGACCCTCTGGTTGGCGCACAGATTGCTATTCAGCGTTTGGCTAGACAGTTCGGCTCTAAACTTGTTGTAAATGGTGGTATGTTTGACGATAACATCGAAGTAATTAATTAACTGAAAGGAGAATAAAATAAATTGGCTAATCAAAATTATGTAACCTGCAAAGGTAAAGCAATCTATCCCCATTTGCGTACCCCAGACACTTTTGAGGGTAATGATTTGGGATTTACTATCCGTCTGATGCCGTCTGTTGAGGACGCTCAGAAGTTTGAAGAGTTCCTGCGTGCGGAGCTTGACAAGGCAGCTTCTTTGCCCGAGTTCGCAGGTAAAAAGTTGAATGACAGAAACGCTCTGATTGGTATGAGCGAAACCCAAGAGGGTGATACTGTATTTAAATTCAAGACTAAATCTACGTATAAGACCAAGAGCGGTGACATTATTAATCGTGTTATTCCCATCTATGATTCCCAAGGTAAACCCTTGCCAAAGAACGTGGATGTTGGACATGGCTCTATTGTAAAGGTAGCGTTCTCTATTCATCCGTACTACAAGACCAAGACTATTAAAGGCTTGACTTTATATCTTAATGCCGTACAAGTTCTGGAGCTGGTTGAACGCTCTGATGAACGTAGTGCTAGTGACTTTGGATTTGGTGCAGAAGCAGGTGGCTACGTAGCAAAAGCTACTGATGAAGTAGGCGAAGATGAGATTCCGTTTGTAGATGCAGCGGAAGGAGCTGACTTCTAATAGTCACCTCTAAAGCAGCGTTCAGCAGACGTGGTGGTTATCATACCATTGTCGCTGCATATCGTAGTGGGCTGGAGAACAATATTGCTGAACAACTAAAGGATGCAGGTGTAACGGCGGTGTATGAAAAGTTTACGCTGCCGTACACTATTCCTGCTACGGAGCACAAGTATACTCCAGACTTTGTGCTGCCTAATGGTATCATTGTGGAAGCAAAGGGTATCTTTGATGTTGCAGACAGACAGAAGCATATCCTTGTAAAAAAGCAATACCCGGATTTAGAGATTAGATTTGTTTTTTCTAATCCAAAAACGAAACTATACAAGGGGAGTAAGACCACTTATGGTGCATGGTGCGAGAAGCATGGCTATAAGTATGCTAAAGGTTACATTCCAGACAGTTGGTTAAATGATAAACATAAGTATTCCCTCGAAGGTTTGATAGAAAAGAAAGGGGTGAAAGTCAAGGACAAATGAGAAACTTAAAATTCCGAAAACGTGAAACTACTAAAAAGATTGTAGTTATTATTAAAGATACAGGCTGTGCAGAGTACGATGACTATTACAAGAAGTGCAGACGCAGAGGTGACTTTGATGCAAACGTACACTTCTTTGTGGATTCTAATGGTACTATTCATAATGCAAGACCGGATGACTGCGTAGGTAGTTGGCGATATGATGACGGCGAAATTGCTGTTCACATCATGGCTCAAAGTGATGACGGCAAGTTATCCAATAGTCAGCGTCATTCTCTGATGCCATTGCTTGTATATCTTACGCATAAATATCCAGATGCAGAAGTAGAAGAAAGGACTGACTAATTATGGATGAAGCCAGCGAGATTGTATTAGCTCACCAACCTTGTCCAGACTGTGGAAGCCACGATGCGCTGGCTATCTATTCTAATGGCAATACATATTGCTTTTCTTGTGAAACTTTTCATAGTCATAAAGAAAACGAAAATCTAACTGAGCCACATACAGAGGAAAGGAAACAGGCTCATAACCTTATCCCTCTCTCTGAAATGACTATTGAAGCTCTTAGAGCTAGGCTTATTGATGAAGATGCTTGCCGTAGATATGGTTATTTTGTATCTACTTACGAGAACCAGCCATGTCAAGTCGCTTGTTACTATGATGATAACGGCAATATGGTTGGGCAAAAGCTACGCTTCAAAGATAAACACTTTGCCGTCTTAGGGAAAATCTCTAAGAGGTTCTTTGGGCAGCACCTATTCAACGAGGGTAGGCGTTTAGTTGTCACCGAAGGCGAGATAGACTGTTTGACTGTATCGCAGATAGGTGGTAACAAATACCCGGTTGTGTCTATACCTAATGGCTGTGCGTCCGCTAAACGAGTATTCAGCGAGAATCTGGAATGGCTGAGTAAGTTCGATGAAGTGGTTGTCATGTTTGATATGGATGAACCCGGTAGAAAAGCTGTTGAGGATGTATGTAAAATACTCCCTTATGGCAAACTTAAAATAGCCAACCTGCCACTGAAAGACCCTAATGAGTGCTTGCAGAACCGACGTGCAGGAGTTGTTCTGGATGCAATCTTTCAAGCTAAAACATACAAGCCAGATGGTATCATCAATGGCAATGAACTGTGGGAAGATTTGAGGGATGAACCAGACACGGAACAAGGCTATCCGTTACCTTGGGACATTCCGTTGCAGGAGAAAACACAAGGCTTACGTAAAGGTGAACTGATTGTAATTACTGCCGGTACAGGTGTAGGTAAAACAACATTTGTACGGCAAATAGCCTACCATTTAGGTGTGAATTTAAATCTAAAGGTTGGTATGTTGATGCTCGAAGAGAACATCAGAAGAACTGCTAAAGGACTGATGGCGATACATGCAGGAAAAAGACTTGCATTGAATCGTCATCTTGTCACCGATGAAGAATACGAACAGATTTACAAAGACGTTCTTGGTAAAGGCAATTTTGTATTCTTTCAGCATTTCGGTTCTCTTGAATCAGACAACCTTATAAGTAAGATACGTTATCTTGCTGTTGCTGAGAAGTGCGACTTTATTGTATTAGACCATATCACTATTGCTATTAGTGGTTTGGACATAGACAATGAGCGCAAGGCTACGGACGTATTGATGACGCAACTGCGCTCCCTTGCCGAAGAAACAGGCGTGGGGATGCTCATTATAAGTCATCTAAAGCGTGTAGAAGGTACTCCAGCAGAAGAGGGTGGTGCTATATCCCTTAGCCATTTAAGAGGTTCACAAGGCTTAGCACAGCTCTCTGATGGTGTATGGGCACTGGAGCGTAATCAGCAAGATGAAGATGAAAACAAAAAGAATACAGTAAGAATACGAGTGCTAAAGAGTAGACATACAGGCGAAACAGGTATTGCTGGTTATCTGAGATATGATAAAGATACAGACCGCTTAGAATCTACTATCAGACCTCGTAGTACAAATCCTTTTGAAAGTGAAGGTGATGCGAATGAAGAAGGTGACTTCTAAAAAAACCACTACGAACAATAAAAAGAAACATTTTCGTAAACACACGTTTAAGTTAGCGGAGTGTGTATCTATGTTGGATGTATTAGAACCTACTGCTGAGCATGTAGGATTACTGATGTATGTCGCTGATAAAATAATGGGAGTGAGAGAACGTGAAATTACCAGTTGTAAACATTACAGTAACTCTAAATGAGCTGCCGAATCATATTGCTGTTGCTATTGAGATGGGTAACTGCAAGCAAAGATGCAAAGGCTGTCATAGTGAATGGTTATCTATTCCGCTGCCGAAGAGTGCATGGATGGAGCTTGAAACTGTTATGCACGAAGTTAATAAGCACGTCAAGAATGGTGCTGATGCTATTGTGATTATGGGTGGTACTAATAATGGTATTCCACTGAAAGACCTTATCGAAGCTATCAACACTCTGTCCCACTATGCGCCTATTGGTATTTACTCTGGCTTGCCGGTGAAAGCAACTATCCATGAGATTCTGAAAGAGGAAGCGAAACTCTCGTTCCTTAAAGTTGGCGACTACAAAGAGAAGCTGGGTGGATTAGATTCCAAGACTACCAATCAACGGTTCTATACAAAGAATTATGATGGTGAGTGGGAAGATACCACCTTTATGTTTCAGAAATAAAAAAAAAATTGATTATTAATACTCAAAGAAAGGAGAAGTGATAAGTTGAATTTTGTACAAAAGAAGATTGATTTCATTCACAAATTTATCAAAGCGTCTAACCCTGCGACAGGCAGCGAAGTTGACAGTAACGCTAATGTCACTGTGAAATCTATCGCTGTCATGGAAGCAGAGTTATTTAAGCGTGAGTTTATCGCAGTGAACAGAGCTATGGTTATGCAGAAGTTAGAAGATATGTATGACTATGATTTAGCTAAACAATACGCTAAAGACATTGAAGAACATCTGATTTACATTCACGATGAAACAAGTCTACGTCCGTATTGTGTATCTATCTCGCTCTATCCGTTCCTGTTGGAAGGCACAAAGAACCTCGGGGGTACATCTAAAGCACCCACGAACTTGCAGAGCTTCTGTGGTAGCTTTGTAAACCTTGTATATCAGATTGCTAGTGACTTTGCCGGTGCTGTTGCTACTGTTGAGTTTTTGATGTATTTTGATTACTTTGCTCGTAAACAGTATGGCTATGGTTATCTTGCACATCATTACAAAGAGATTGCACAGGAGTTCCAAGGTGTTGTATACGCCATGAACCAACCGGCTGCTGCTCGTGGTAGTCAGTCTGTGTTCTGGAATATCTCTATCTTTGATGAACAGTATTTTGAATCTCTGTTTGGTAGCTTCTATTTCCCGGATGGCACTAAACCAGATTACAACAGCGTTCGTCAATTACAGGAAATGTTCCTCTATTGGTTTACCCAAGAGCGCACTAAAGAACTGCTGACGTTCCCGGTGCTGACCGCTGCATACTTAGTGGATAAAGATAAACGCAAACCGATTGATACAGGTTTTGAGTACACCCTCGCTAAAGCTATGAGTGACGGACTGAGCTTTTTCCACTATGAATCTGACAGTGCAGACAGCCTTGCTTCTTGCTGCCGTTTGCGTAACGAATTGGCAGACAATACATTCTCTTATACCCTTGGTGCAGGTGGTGTATCTACTGGTAGTTATCAAGTAATCACTATCAACTTTAACAGAATGTATCAGCGTGGTTATGAATTGTCTGAGGTTGTGCAGAGGGTACAGAAGTACCTGCTGGCTTTTCGCTCTATCGTTGACGAATACATCAAAGCAGGCTTACTGCCAACATACAGTGCAGGTTATATCAGCTTGGACAAACAGTTTGGTACTATTGGTATCAATGGTGCTCTGGAAGCCTATGAGTATATGAAAGCTAATGGCTATCAGAATACATTCAAAGAATCCTTGCAGCAGGACTTGTCGATTATTAAAGCTCTCAACAAGGAAGCACTTGCTAAATATGGTGTACGCTTCAATACAGAATTTGTACCTGCTGAAAACCTTGGTGTCAAGAACGCTAAGTGGGACAAAGAAGATGGATTGTACGTTCCTCGTGATTGTTACAACAGCTACTTCTATCCTGTTGAAGATACAAACTTGACCATTCTTGACCGCTTGGATGCTCATGCTTGGGATGTATCTCAGTACCTCGATGGTGGTGCAGCATGTCATCTGAATCTGGAGCAGTTGCCTACACCACCGCAAGCTGTGAAACTTATTGAGCTTGCTGCTAAGAAGGGTGTACCTTATTGGACTACTAACGTACTGTGCACTATTTGTAAAGATTGTGGGCGTATTGACCCGGTAACACGTCAGACTTGTAAATACTGTGGTTCTAAGAACTTGGATTATGGTACTCGTGTTATTGGTTATCTTAAACCTATCTCCAGCTTTTCCGAAGGTAGACAAAAGGAAGCTGGCATACGTGCATACATGAAGATGAAAGGAGTTAAATAACATGCTTGAACTTTTTACTTGGTTTGTAGAGAGGGTATCTGACCTGCTATTCTGGTTGGAGAACAAAGAGCAAGATGCAGCAGTTATGCGTATTAAGAACATCAACAAGGCTATCACCAGATGCTATAATACAATCAAGAAACTTGAAGATGCAAGAGAAGAAATAAACAAGAAGTATTTCAGCGAAGGAGAATAACACTATGATTGCCTTTTTCGACATTGAAACAAATGGATTGTATTTTGATGTTACAAAGGCACACTGTATGGTTATTATCCTCGATGATAATGGTGTATTAACTACTAAAAAATACAGACCTAATGAGGTGCAGAAGGGAGCACAAGAGCTTCTTTCTGTGCTTCACAAAGGTGGTTACATCGTAGGGCATAATATCATCAACTACGATATTCCTGTTTTAGAGAAGTTGTTCCCGAAAGACTTTGAAGTACCTCGTAGTCTTAGACCGCAGATTATTGATACGCTTGTATTGTCCCATCTGATGTTCAGTGACATTTCAGATAAAGACTATGGACTTGTACGAGCTAATAAATTACCTGCTAAGCTGATTGGTTCTCACAGTTTGAAAGCGTGGGGTTATCGTTTGGGTGAGTTCAAAGGAACTTACGCAGAGGAAACCGAGGATGCTTGGGCAGACTTCAATGAAGATATGCTTGCATACAATGAACAGGACGTTGTGGTTACACGTACCTTGTATAATTACTTTAATACAATCAAGTATCCGGAAGCTGCTATTGAGTTGGAGCATGAAGCTCAGTGGCTTATGGCGCAGCAGGAGAGAAATGGTTTTACTTTTGATGTATTTAAAGCACAAGAACTTGAAATTAAGTTGCGTGGTAGACATGCTGATTTGAAGTCTATACTGATGCAGAAGCTACCACCGATTCCCGATAAAATATTTATACCAAAAAGAGATAACAAACGCCTTGGCTATAAAGCTGGCGTACCTATCCAAAGATACAAAGAGCTGAACCCAAACAGCAGACAACAGATTGAGTGGATAATCACGAAACATTATGGTTATACACCCGATAACGATGAACTGTTTGAGGATGAGCGTTTGAAGATTGATGATGTTACCTTTGCGTACATCAAAGAGGATGAAGCAGCACCAGAGGAACTGCGTGAGATTGCAGCGATTCTTGAAGAATACCTAATGATTTCCAAACGCTTAGGACAACTCATCGATGGTAAATGGGGTTGGCTGAAATGCGTAAAAGAGGATGGACGTATTCATGGTTCTGTTAACCCGTGCGGTGCTGTTACCGGTAGGGCAACTCATAGTTCCCCAAATGTAGCACAAGTACCTGCGGTAAATAGTCCTTATGGTAAAGAATGTAGAGCATTATTCACTGTACCTGCTGGGTGGTATCAAGCTGGCGTTGATGCTAGTGGGTTGGAGTTGCGCTGCTTAGCACACTTCATGTATCCTTATGACCACGGAGCATATGCACATGAGATTCTGAATGGTGATATACACACCGCTAATCAGAAGGCAGCAGGTTTACCAGAACGTAGCCAAGCAAAGACCTTTGACATACTAGAGGTCTATAAACCCATTGAAAACGGAGAAACTCTTAATCTAAGACAACTCCGTGCGAAGCTAAGAAAGAAGTAGTATGAATAGAGAAGAATATTTATGTAAAATCATCCAAGTACAGGTTGTACGAAACAAATCTAAAAAAGCACAAACAGCAAAGCCGAGCAAATATCCCCAAGGTTATTTTAAACCGAAAGCATGTAAGCACTGTGGTACTATCTTTACACCTAAAGCACCCTCTGAGCATTATTGCTGTGACTTTTGTAAAGATTATGGTATTGCTGACACTTACTATAAACGAAACTATGGTATAACTCTTGAAGAAGTTTTAGATATGGCAGAAAAGCAAGAGTTTGTATGTGCTATTTGTCATAAAGAGAAATTTGCTATGGGTGATTGTCATTCTGGTGCGCTTGTTGTTGTTGACCATGACCATACCACCGGAAAAGTACGTGGTTTGCTTTGTCATAATTGTAATCGTGCATTAGGTTTGTTAGGAGATAACGTGGATATTCTACTTAGTTCTATTTCCTACTTAGAACGTGTAACGACTATTCCGAAAGGAAGTACACCAGAAGCTAATGCTGGTGGAAGCGGTGGGCATTGATGATATAGTCTGTTCTTTATGGTGACATAAAGCAGTTCATAAGAGAACGTATGCGAACCTGCGAATCGCATAGAACACATAAAGTATATACGCCTTTCTATATGGTGCTGGTGATGAGAAGATTGGTAAGATAGTACATGGTACTGCTAAAGATGGCAAGCGTTTAAAGAAAGAGTTCTTAGATAAAACACCTGCTATTGCTGAGCTTAGAGCTGCTATTGAGAACACCTTGGTTGCCCAGCGTGGATACAGAGGTGAAATCAAAAAGTGGAAGCGTAAGTATCTCAAAGGACTTGATGGTAGACCACTTCATGTACGCTCTTTACATAGTGCACTGAACCTGCTGTTGCAATCCGCTGGCGCATTGATTTGTAAGAAGTGGATATGCCTGTGGGAACAGAACCTTATCAGAGCTGGTTATGACCACGGCAGAGATTTTCAGTTTATGGCGTGGGTGCACGATGAAGGGCAGATAGCTTGCAGAACCAAAGAGATAGCTGAGGATGTTGTACGTATCGCCCAGAACTCTATGCGAGAAGCACAGAACTACTTTGGTTTCCGTGTACAACTTGACACTGAAGGCAAGATTGGTAAGAATTGGTGTGACTGTCACTAATTGATTATTAATACTCAAAATAAAGGAAAAATTGGAAGGAGTTGAGATGATTGTCACTAAAAGATATTAAAGGTGGGGAAGCACTCCGAAAGTTTGTGCTTGATGATTTAAAAAGGATGCAAGAGATGCCCTTAGAGGATAAAATAACTCGTACTAAACTTCTAATTAAAGAATGGTATGAATATTTTGATGGTAAAGTTGCTATTAGTTTTAGTGGAGGTAAGGATAGTACTGTCTTACTCCATATAGCTCGACAACTTTATCCAGATATTCCTGCTATCTTTTGTGGTACCGGGCTTGAATACCCGGAAATAAGGGAACACGTTAAAACATTTGATAATGTTGAATGGATAAAACCCAAAAAGACTTTCAAACAGGTTGTCTTGGAATATGGTTATCTGTGGTGTCCAAATGTTGATAAGGGTGGTCTTGGTTTAAATCAAGTATTAAATTACATGAAAATTCCGCATTAAATGTTCAGTTTTCCAACAATTCTATTTGTAATATGCACAGCGTACACAGCAGCCTTTGATGAGTGCGGAAAAACAGATGGTATTACCGCCTGTGGACAACCGGCTATCCAAGGCGTGACTGTGGCGTGTGATGGTTTACCATTTGGAACTGAGGTGGTTATTGATGGACATACATATATTGTACAAGACCGCTTTGGTGGTAATTATGGTAAATCAAAGATTGATATATACATGGATAAAAAAGAAGATGCCTTAAAGTTTGGCAGACAGATAAAAATTGTAGAGGTGAAAGACAATGCAACAAAAACAACAGCAGAACGAAATCTATTTACTACGCAAGAACGAAAGAGTTACTTTCCCTATCGTTAAGTTTAATCCTATTCGTATGGAAGGTAGAATCAATCGTATTCGTGTTGAAGTAGAAGGTACAGATAAGAAGATGTATCTCGTAGACCCAGCAGACCTGTTGATTATTGATGATAAAGGAAAGGTGGTATTTACTAATGTCCTCGGCAAAGATAATCTCTATAACTCCTAATTACATGGAGCTTCTGAAGGTAGCTTGCAGTAAGCCTTATGGTAACAATGTAACTGAGAGAGGTATACAGGCTATCATTAATAGTGGACACCTCTCTATCTTGGAGCACTGCTATGCTTCCTTTGAAGTTGAGTGCTCTGTTCGTGTGCTCGGACAACTGACCAGACACCGCCATCTTAGTTTTACCTGCAAGAGTGCTCGTGGTAGCAAATTCGATACCCTTGTAAACCCATACACTCTTGAAAGAGTCCCTTTAAGCAATTTTAATGTCGGACGTACTTATGCTTCCGCTTTAAGTGATAAAGATACAAAAGAGGAACAAGCTGCCTACTTCCTGCCCCAAGGTGTTGAAACATCCTTAGTAGTGACAGGTAACTTTAGAGCATGGTATGAATATTTGCCTAAGCGTCTGTGTAAACGTGCGATGCCGGAGCACAGAAAGCTGGCAGAGCTGATACATAAAGAACTCGCAAAGGCTGCCCCCGAGATTTTCGATAGAAACTTTATGAACTGTGGTAATTGTACTGAGAGGAGTTGTGAATTTAAATAATGAAAGTTAAACAACATTTAATTAACACCGCTAACAAATACGGCTATGACATTAATCAAGAACGCCTTCCGGTGCTCGTAGAAGCGTTCCGTAAGCAGGTTGAGAAGTATGGTGATATGTATTGCCCATGCCAAACTAAAAGAGATAAAGACACTGTATGTCCGTGCCGTTATATGCGTAAATACAGTGCTTGCAGATGCGGTTTGTATAAGGAGAATAATGGTGGCTGCTGATTTTGATATTTGTGATTTAGTAGGCAGAGATAAGAAACATTTGGTTCAGCTCTGTCTACCCTTTGAAAAACTGAAGCCGAAGGAATTAAAATACCCTCTGTTGGTTAGTGAAAAGATGGATGGCGTATTTGCTTTTGCGCTTGTTATGGATAATGAGTGCTCTATCTTTAGCCGTACAGGTGAAGAGTACCTGTCCCTCGAACATCTTAAAGCACCTCTGATTGAGCTTTCTAATAAACTTGAACAGGAGATTATTATCTTTGAAGCATACGCAGAAGGTGTACCGCAACCGACTATTAGTGGTTGGTGTAGAGATACAAAGAAGCAGCATACAGAAGTTGAAGCATACATCCATGATTCAATGACTATCGAAGAATTTATTGCTGCTGACACTGCTGATACCTACTATGTACGCGCAGGTTACTTGAAGATACATATGATTTCTAATCCGTATCTCCATTTGATTCCACAGTTCCACGTAGAGTGCAAAGAAGCTCTGATGACGTTGGCTGAATCCGTATGGGCGAGAGGTGGCGAAGGCGTAGTAGCTCGCACTGAGTTCGGTGGATACTATCCCGGCAAGCGTAATGCTTACATGGTGAAGGTAAAAAAGGGTGTATCTTTTGACCTTAAAGTAATTGGTTTGGAAGAAGGTACAGGTAAATATTCGGGATGCACAGGAAAGCTCATTTGTCAAGATAAAAATGAAAAAATTATTAAAGTTGGTTCTGGCTTAGCTGATTCAGAGCGTACAAGATGGTGGTATAATTCTGAGGAAATCTTAGGCAAGATTGTGCAGGTAGATGCTATGTCTGTATCTACCAAGGGCGTACTCCGTGAACCTCGTTTCAAAGGAATTAGATACGATAAGAAAGGGGTTGATGCTATTGTTTGATACCAAAAAGAAACCACTAAAGTTACTGTTTGATGGTGATATGTTTGTATATCGTTCCTGCTCTGTCTGTGAAACTCCGATTGATTGGGACTGTGGTATTACTACGCTTCACTGTGAGCATGCAGAAGCAGAAAAGATTGTAGATGATACAGTTATGACTATCACTGACCGGGTGCTTGACCACTACAAATATACAGGTGAGTATGAGATTCTCATGTGTTTCAGTGACCCCAAGGAAAACTTTCGCAAGCACATCTTGCCGACATACAAAGCTAATCGTGTAGGCAAGAGGAAACCATTAGGTTACACGAAGGTTGTAGAGTGGGTACAGAAGAATTATACATGCAAGCAGAAGCCTAGTTTAGAAGCTGATGATTGTATTGGTATTCTTGCTACACTGAACCCATACAACTCTATTATCATTAGTGGTGACAAAGATTTCAAGAGTATCCCCGGACACTTCTATAATTTCCTTAGTGATACATATTACGAGATTAGTGTAACCGAAGCAGATTACAACCATCTATACCAAACCCTTATCGGTGATACTGCTGATAACTACAAAGGTTGTCCGGGTGTTGGAGCTGTGACTGCTAAGAAGATTCTGGATGCTGACCCAACATGGGATGCTGTGGTAGCTCAGTTTGCCAAGAAGAACCTACCGAGTGAAGATGCTCTTGTACAAGCTCGTGTTGCTCGTATCTTGCGTAACTGTGATTATGACTTCGTAGCCAAGAAGCCAATCCTCTGGACACCTAATTGAGCCACTTATATACATATTCCTTACTGAGCCACTTACAGGTAAAAGTAACATAAAGATAACAGTATGTATCTAACTGGTATAGCAAATGTAGTTATTCTTATTGTATTATTAAATAAACATAACTATAAGATATACCATAGATACATTATGTTTACAGAAAGGACACATTATGAAACTTGAAGATGAACTTAAAGTCCCTTATGTATCTTCTGAAATTGTTGAGTATTTAAAGACTGTATTTAATCCGAATAATCTTCTCAACAAGGAAGCAAGTTCCGCAGAAGCTCTCTTAGGATATATGCAAGGATGCCGTGACGTTATCACGCACTTGGAAATGATACGTGAAGAAAAGGAGAGTGATTAACACAGATGTGCTGGAAGATGCCGAAAGTGCAGACCCCATCTATCCAAGGTAGTCAATTAGTTCCACAGACGGAAGCAAAAGAACCAGATAGTCCGATTGCCGGTGGTTCTGATGATACCTACAATCAAAGAAAGGGTAGGCAACAGTTGACTATTCAACGTAATAGTTCTTATAATCCTACTAACTATTAACACACATACAAAGGAGTTGATAACGAAACATGTGTAGTGGAAAACCGAAAGTATACACCCCACCCCCGGCTGCTGCCCCTGTGAGCGCACCTGTTGAACAACAGTTAACCAGCATGGAAGCCGAGGGTACTAAGAAAAAGAAAAACAAGGGCAAGAGGTCTTTAATGATTGGCACTCCTGCTGCTAAAGGTACTGGTGTAAATATCTAATATGGCTACTAATACGAAGTCCAAATTCCCTGTGATGGACTTGTCAGACCCCCAACGTGAAACAGCGAAGGCTGTGTATGACCGACTGAAATCTCAGCGTGACCAATATACAGACCGAGCGGAGAAGAACGCAGCAATGACGATTCCCTCGCTGTTCCCAAAAGAATCTGACAATGAATCCACCAGTTATTTAACACCTAACCAATCTATTGGTGCTCGTGGTGTTAACAATTTGTCCAGTAAGCTAATGTTGGCTCTCCTGCCCCCGAACAGTACGTTCTTCCGATTGACCCCGACTGATGCTGTGGTAGCGCAGTTAGCGGAACAACCAGAACAGTTGCAGGAGATTGAGAAGGCACTCGAAAAGTTGGAGCGACGTGTTGTACGATATATCGAAACAGAACAAATCCGAGTGACTGTCAAAGAAGCACTGAATCAACTGCTGGTGGCTGGCAATGCTTTGTTGTTTCTACCACCCCTCGAAGGTGGCGCAAAGCTATACCGCCTGTCCAACTATGTGCTTCAAAGGGATGCTTTAGGTAAAGTCATTCAGCTTGTAACTCTTGACACTTTGTCCTTTGCAACCCTGCCCGAGGATGTGCAAACTCTTGTAGCGTCTGATGGTGCGAACCACGAAGCTACGGAAAATGTTAACGTATACACCCACGTATATCTTGACGCTGACCAATACCTGTCCTACCAAGAAGTCAATGGTGAAGTTATTGATGGTAGTGAACAATCATTCCCTGTTGATAAATCTCCGTGGATTGCTTTGCGTATGGTGAAGGTTGATGGTGAAAGCTATGGACGTAGTTATGTTGAAGAATACCTTGGGGACTTGGAGAGTTTGGATGTACATACAGAAGCTCTCCGTAACCTTGCTGCTATCACTGGACACATTTTGTATCTGGTAAACCCAACAGGTATTACGCAAGTTCGCAGGTTATCCAAAGCTAAGTCTGGTGCTTTTGTACCCGGTAGAGTAGAGGATGTACAAGCATTACAAACAAACAAAGGTAATGACTTACAAGTATCACTTCAATACGTTCAATCTTTGGAGCAACGTCTTGGTTATGTATTCATGTTACAATCAGCAGTGCAGCGTGACGCAGAGCGTGTCACCGCAGAAGAGATACGTTATCTCGCTGGTGAACTTGAAGATACTCTTGGCGGTACGTATAGTATACTCAGCCAAGAATTGCAGTTACCTCTGGTAAGGCGCATAATGGCTCAATTAGAAAGCATGGGTGAGATTCCTGCATTACCAGAGAAAGCTGTTGAACCTACGATAACCACTGGCTTGGAAGCTATTGGGCGTGGGCATGATTTAAACAGACTATTAACTTTAAAAGACATTATCGCTTCCACTCCCGGCAGCGAAAACTGTCTGAAAACTAATAACTTTATTGCTATGTGTGCTACTGCTCTTGGTATTGATACCGAAGGCTTGTTAAAGACTGATGAGGAAATCATGCAGGAACAACAGCAAGCTATGATGATGCAGATGGCACAGCAAGCAGCTTCTCCGTTGGCACAAGGTTTTGTAAACGCTAATACGGGGCAAGCACCGCAACAATAATTACTAGGAAGGAAGGAACTAAATGGCAACTATTGAAGTACAAGAACCTGCTGAAAATACTGAACAAGCTGAGGAACAACAACAGCAAGAACAGCAGCAGGAACAACAACAAGAAAACAATACCACTGATGAAAAGAATACCGGTGATGATGAAAATAGTGATGATGGTAACTCCGAGGATGCTAAAGAACCAGCAGAAACTAACAACGAGGAAAAGGCTGATGAATCAAAGGCAGTCGAAGATACCATCAAAGCTACTAAAGAATCTACCGAGGAAGCAGCTAAAACGCTGTCTGAAAAAGGTATTGATTATGGTGCTCTCACTACTGAGTACGAGGAGAAAGGCGCACTCTCTGAGGACACCTATAAGAAACTTGCAGATGCAGGTTATCCCAAGGCTGTTGTAGATACCTATATCCGTGGTGTTGAAGCAGCTAACGAAGCGTTTGTAAATTCTGTATACACCGCCGCAGGTGGCAAAACTGAGTATGACAAACTATCGAATTACATCCAGAGTAAAGGCAAGGATGCCGTTGAAGGTTTTAATGATGCTCTGATGAATGGTTCGTTGTCTACTGTCAAGATGCTCATTAAGGGCTTTAAAGCTGAAATGACCTTGCGTAATGGTACTCAGAAAGCAAGCGTTCTCGGCAGTGGTTCTCCGGCTGGTACTAGTGGTTTCGCAAATGAAGCTGACATGGACAAAGCTATGGATGACCCTCGTTATGGTGTTGATGAAGAATACACCAAACAAGTTACTAAACGTCTGAGCAAATCTAAATTCTTCTCGTTTGGGCGTTAATATTGAGTATTAATACTCAAAAATTTTATACAAAGAAAGGAAGTATGTATAACACTTATGGCAACTAACATTGTAATTTCTTCTCCGGGTCTTGATTCTAACGATTCTTCCGCTGGTCGCATTAAGATGTTCTTGACCCAATTTGCAGGCGAGGTTTTGAAAGCCTACCGCCGTTCTCGTAAGACTTTAGGTCGACACATTGAGCGTACTATCGCTAATGGTAAAGCTGCTGAGTTCCCTGTAATGGGTCGAAAGGTAGCTAACTATCTTGCTCCGGGTGAAAACTTGGATGACAAACGTAAGGCAGAACAACAGACCTCTGTGAAAATCTTCATTGATGGCTTGCTGACTTCTGACTGTCTGATTACTGATTTGGATGATGCAATGAACCACTATGATGTGCGTTCTGAATACTCCTATCAGATTGGTGAAGCTCTGGCTATGGCTGCTGATGGTGGCTTGCTGGCAGAGATTGCTAAGATGGCAGTATCTGATAAAGAGTTGCTGCCGGGTCTGGGCAAAGGCAAGATTGTAACCCGCACTGTTAAGGGTGGTCTGTCCGCTGAAACCGAAGAGCTGGGCAAAGCTATTATCTCTGAACTGTTGGAGATTAAGACTGCTATGTCCAACAACTTAGTACCGAATGAAGGCAGAGTATGCTATATGCTGCCTGTTGCTGTGAACGCTCTGGTAGCTTCTAAGGATGCTATCAACAAAGATTTCGGTGCTGTGGCAACCATTACCGACGCTACTGTTACTCGTATCGCTGGTATCGACATTGTGGAAGTTCCGCATTTGACTGCTGGTGGTGTTACCTCTACCGATGATGGTACTCCCGAAGGTATTATCCAAGGTACTGGACACATTTTCCCGGCTGCATACAAAAATAAGTGTGCTTTCTTGGTAGCTCATCGCTCCACTGTTGGCACTCTGACTTTGAAATCTTTCCAACTGGAACATGGTCGCCGTATTGAATATCAAGCAGACCAAATCGTTGGTAAGTATGCTATGGGACATGGTGGCTTGCGTCCGGAAGCTGCTTTCATGGGCGTAATCGAAAACGATGCATAATCTAAATCAATAACTAATGGGGGTATCTTCGTGATACTCCCTATTTTTTTTTTGAGGATTAATACTCAATATAAAGAAAGGACAATACATGGAATTAACAGCTTTAACAGAACTCGATGCAGTCAATGAAATAATTAGCATTATAGGTGAATCCCCGGTTAATACCCTCGAAGATTTAAAGAACGTAGATGCTATTAGTGCTTTACGTATTTTAAGAAGTGTGTCAAGACAGGAACAGGCTCGTGGTTGGTCTTTTAATATCATTTCGGAGCATACATTGACACCAGACGCTTACTCTGGGAGAATCAGATGGCAGGACAATTACTTGTTCTTGAAGGGTTCTGGTGGTGAAAAATTCGTCCGTAATGGTGATTATGTCAAAGACCTCTCCACCGGTGATGTAACTTTTAAACAACCTGTTACCTGTGAAGCCATTTTGCTAATTCCATTTGAAGAACTTCCAGATGCGATGCGTAACTATATTATCACTAAGGCTGCCTTTAAGTTTCAAAGCAGATACTTCGGTGATGATAACTTAGCACAGATTACCATGCAGGAAGTACAGGAAGCATGGATGCACCTGCAAGAATACGAAATGGATAATAACGATTACAACATCTTAAATAACATGGATGTATCTAATCTGAAAACAAGAGGTTAACCTAAATGCTAATTAACCAAGATATTAAAAACTTTGTACAGGGTATAAGTCAGCAACCACCTACCTTGCGTGACCCAGAGCAACTTGATGAACAACTGAATGGTTACTCTTCGGAAGCTGGTGGTTTACAAAAAAGACCACCGACGATGTTTGTATCTTCGTTAGCTAGGAAGTTGACTAAGAATACAAAACCCTTAGTACATTTCATTGACAGAGATTCCGATGAGAAGTACATCGTGCTTTTCACTGGTGATGATATTAAGGTGTATGATTTACAAGGTAACGAGAAGCAAGTTAACTTTGTAGAAGGTACAAACCCATACATCTATACTGAGACACCTCGGTATACCTTAAAGGCGATTACGATTGCCGATTATACTTTTATTTGTAATACGTTCCAGCACACTAAAATGTCTGATGAAGTTGATGATAATTCTTGGGACACACAGGGTCTACTTGTTAACATTAAGAACGGACAGTATGGCAGGACGTATAAAATTGTAATTAATGGTGAAACTGTTGCGAGCTATGAAACTCCCGACGGCAGTGACAAATCCCATACAAAAAAGATTAACACTGATGCTATCGTAGAACAGTTAGCTACACAAGCTGTTGATAAAAACTTTGTGGTTACTAAAGGTTCTTCTTGGTTGTATTTAAAGAAAACTGAGATTGTAACTGAAACAGGTGAAGAGATGTTGTTGACCCCTTCCACTTCTCCTACGCAGCAAGAGGATAGATTTAAAGGCTTGTCTTTTACAGGGCATTATCATAGTTGGAGCGCTTTCCCCACTACAGTTACAAGAAAGGGAGATACTATCACCTTACAATTCTCTACAGAAGAAAATATACGTGCTAATGCTCATGAGTCTTTTGCAACTGATTACGCTGCTTATCAAAAGATGATGGAAGAAGTGGACAGGTGTAAGAAAGATAAATGGGCAGTTACGCATGAAGTTATCACCCAAAAAGCACAAGGTTTAGATATGACAGGTACAATGAATGTCTACACCCTTACTTATACTATTTCTACAGAAGTGCCTTCAAATAGTAAGACTTACTCCCTTATCAATAATGCTGTTGTATATGATGGCTACAATAACCAAGCTGCTTTTGGTATCATCAAGTCTACTCAAAGATTCACTAATCTTCCTGCTAGTGCTCCCGATGGATTCACTGTGAAAATCACTGGTGAGAAGGGTAGTAATACTGATGATTACTATGTTCGATATGATACTGAAACACAGGTATGGCGTGAATGTGTACGTCCGGGTTTAAAGAATCATATCAAGAATAACACGATGCCCCATGTGCTCGTGCGTGAAGCAGATGGTACTTTCACGTTCAAAGAAGCTGAATGGAATGCTCGTGAAGCTGGTGATGAAGATAGTAACCCATTGCCGTCTTTTATTGATAATACAATCAACGATATTTTCTATCACCGAAATCGCTTAGGTTTCCTTAGTGGCGAGAATGTCATTCTTACTCGTAGTGCTGACTTCTTTAACTTCTGGATGGCTAGTGCTATGGAAGTACAAGATACAGACCCCATAGACCTTGCTGTGTCTGACAACAAGATTGCTACTCTGTATCATGCAGTACCTTTTGATGCAGAACTCATTCTGTTCTCTAAGGATGCTCAATTTGCTCTTCGTTCTGATAACGTACTGACACCGAAGGATGCCTACTTGACACCGCCAGTAACTCACTTCGGATGCTCTTTGAAGGCTACACCGGTTAATGCAGGACGTAACATTTACTTCCTTGCTGAACGCTCTGAGTTCTCAACAGTGCGAGAGTTCTTCGTAGCTGCTGATAATACAGATAGTAAAGATGCCCAAGATATTACCTCTCATGTACCCTCTTATCTTCCTAATGGTACATATAAGATTGCACCTAGTAGCGTTGAGAATATCTTAATGTTCTTGACGGAAGGTGATGAAGAAAGCATGTATGTATACAAATATCTCTTTATTGATAGTGTACGTCAACAGGCTTCTTGGTCGCGCTGGAGTTTAGGTGGTACTATTTATGGTGCTTCTTTCATCGAAGATTCTTTGTATATTGTTGTAGAACGAAATGATTATTTGTGTTTGGAACGTGTATCGTTTACATTCAATACAGAAGATTTACCGGGTGAACCTTATCGTGTAATGCTGGATTGCAAGCAGGAAGTAACTGTCCCCGAAGGTGTTTACAATGAGATTTATGATGAAACAACTATTAATGTTAAATCTTTCTACAATGAGATTTATGAGCCTACCAAGAAGTACGCTGTTGTTACTGATGATGGTACTTTCAAAGAGGTTGATGCTGATGGCACTGTGATTCTTAATGGTGACTATACAGGCAAGAAGATTATATGCGGTTTGATGTACAACTTCCGTATTGCTCTGTCTACAATCTATGTTAAGACCGAAGGTGAACGAGGTGTACAAGCTCTGTTAGAAGGTAGATTACAACTCAGACAATTGTGGTTTAACTACGCTAACAGTGGCTACTTCAAGGTTAAAGTAGAAGTGTTCGACAAGAATACGTACGAATATACACACACCGGCAGAAACTTGGGTACGTCTGATAGTATCTTAGGCAAGCTGATGTTCTCAACAGGTAAATTTACTGTACCTATTCAATCATTAAATACCAACTGCAAAATCATTGTTGAATCGGATGCACCTGCTCCGTTGGCTCTGATTGGTGCTGGTTGGACTGGTAATTATGTAAGGAGAACGAAACAATTCTGATGAAAATAAAACAAATGACAATCAAACACTTTATGGACTTTATGAATCATAAGCGTCCTGCGGATATTAAAGAAGTTGAGATTATGGCTGAACTTAATTTCGGTGATATTCCTGTGCTTGACTACGCAGACGCAAAAGTGCTTGTAGATGACGATGACAACGTGTATGCTATTGGTGGTGTACAAGAAGTTGTTGAAGATGATTATAAATTAAATATTGTATGGATGCTTTGCACTGATAGAGTTGAGCAACATCAAGTCACTTTTCTCCGTGCTGCTAAGAAACTGTTAATTATGTATCTTGACAAATACACCTATTTAGCTAATTGGGTATGGTTAGGTAATGAGCAACACGTAAAGTGGTTGAAGTGGCTGGGTGCTCAATTCTTTGATATTCAACAACAAAATGGAGAAGATTTTCAGTGCTTTGTATTCGTCAAAAAGGAAGATGAATAATGTGTACTGTCCTTGCTGCTGCTAGTACCGCTTTGCAAATCGGCGGTGAATATATGGGACAGAGGGCACAGTACAAACAAGCAAAGGGTCTGATTGATGCACAAGCGAAAGCTGCTATCACGCAGATGAACTATGCGTATCAGAACTACGAACAGGAACGTACAGATGCCTTTGATGCTGCTGTTGCTGAGATTACAAAGACACGTCATAATTCCTTGCAGCTCAATAGTGCTGTGAAGGCTGCCGTCAATGAGAACGCAAGTGGGCGAACTGCTAATATGCTTGTACGTTCCGTTGAAGGTGATACTGCTCGTGCGGTAGATTCTGTGAAAGGTAACTATGCTCGCAAGTCCAATGAAATCGACTTGAACGAGGATGCTACTTTCAAGTCTACTGCTAGTTATATTGATAACCTTAATGCTACTGCACCTAAAATGCCGGGACGTTTTGCTAACTTCCTGTCCTCTGCTAACACCATCTTGCAGAACACTACGGCTACTTTGAATCAGAAGGCTGCTGTGGAAGCAAAAGGACAAGAGTGGGATTGGTGGAAAGGTGGAGCGAAGGGTGTATCTCACAAAACGTGGATAGGTACTGCTCCTCGTTCGCTGCATGAATCTACCGGTGTAGGCACAGGCATATACAAAAGAAGATAATACAAAAAAGGATGGTAAATAAATATGTCGAATCCAATAGCTAGTGCTTTAGGAACACAGCGACAGTTTACCAAACAACCGGAAGCACCCTACCAGAAGAGATTAATTACACCCTCTTTTGGTGGTGGTATTTCCGCTTCCGTAGATAACAATGCAATGTCCTTAGCTCGCTCGCTGGGATTGCTTGGAACTGGGTTGATTGGTGAAGCCGTCGCTATGGATAAACGTGCGGAAATGATTGGTAAAGCAGAAGCAGACCGCATTTTCGCAGTAACCAATGAGAAAGACCGAGAGAAACTTGCTACGTTAGATATTCTTGGTAAGTCTGGTAATTTTGATATTGCTGATAATCCTTATGCTGTTGCTCGTATTGATGAACTTCGTGGACAGCATCTGAATACACTCTTTAAACAGGAATACGAAAATGATGTAATTCCTAATCAAGATTTACCCGATAATTCTCAACAAAACATTCTGAACTTTGAAACCTTTATGGACAACAAGCTGAAAGATTCTGGTGTGAAAGCATACAACAGAACAGCTTTTGAGAAAGGCTTCTATGGTTCTCGTCCGTTGGATGTATTACAACAGGATGCTAATTATCGTAAACGTAGACAAGCTGACCTCGAATCCAGTAGGAATGCTGCTATTATTGCTAAAGGTGATGATTTAGTTAATCAAAGTCTTTATGGTATGTCCCCAGAGGATTTCGCTAAGAAGGCGCAGGATTGGCAGACTGACCCGATGTTAACCGGTATGAGTACATCTGACCGAATCAAACTTGTTGAAGGTATGGCAAAGGGCTTGTCCTCTCATGGTAATATGGAACAGATGAAGGCTTGGGGTGATACTATTGTATATCATAAGAATGATGGTACACCTGTACGAGTTAAAGAAGTTATTCCTTTTGGTGTATATACGGAAATGACTGAGAAGGCTGGCGTACATCTTATGAACCAAAAGACTAGGGACTTCCTAGATAGTCTAAAGGATGTACCCTCTGCTGCTTTATGGGATAAGTATGAAGAAGTTAAAAAGACAGACCCTCTGTTCTTTGAGCAAATTGTATCTACTTATGAAGGTGTTAAGAATCGTGCTATTAGAGCCGAAGAGAAAGCTGCAAAGGAAGCTGCTGCTGCCCAAGCGAATGTATTCAGACAACAGCTTGTTTCCTCTACTCTTGACGATAAATACAACTGCTTTATCCTAAACAAAGATGTTGATTCTGGGGGTAATCCTATCTATGATGATACAATCTCTGTTAATGGTAAACGAGTTAAAATCTCCGATGCTGAAATTATTGCTTGGGGTAATAACAAGTTGGCTCAATTCGCTGCTTCTTTATCTGCGGATGAAGCTGGTGCTAAATCTATGCAGCTCTTGAAGATGCCCCAGATGGGTGGTTTAGTGAAAGCAATGAAGGGCAACGTGGGTAATGTACTTAGCTCTCTGAGCACTCAATCTCTTACCCATGATGAATCTGGTTCTTTACAACTTCCTGCTGGTTTGAATAAATACGTCAATATGTACAAAACTGATAAATCAACTTTCCGTTACCTCTTTGGTGAACAAGGTGAGAAAATCTCTGTACTCAGTGACCTTATCGATGCTAATGGTCTTGAAGAGGGTGTATCTAAGTTTGCTCTTGCAAGAGAGAATATGAGCAACCCAGACTTCAAGAAGGCTGTTGATAAGGGTGCTGATACGAATGTAGGTTTTGATTCTACTCTTTCTATTCCGCTGTTAGGTGGTAATGATTCTACTGAGGATGTACAGTTCTTTGCTAACAGCGAGGTTCAAAAGATGCTCAGTCAGAGTTTCAAGACCAATATGTACTGCGGACAATCCGAAAGTGACGCACTTGAAAATGCTCGTAGACGTACAAGTGAATACTTTTTGAGTTACAATGGTTGTGCTTTCCCTAAAGCGTTCTTATACAAGATTCCAAGTCAGAACCAGCAGAAAACTGTTCTGATGTTCTTGGATGATATGATGAAGAAGGAACAAGGCACACGATGTATTCTAATGGTACTCTGCAAATCTGGCGTAATGGTGTAGCAACTGCTTCTAAGTGGAATAATACAACCATTGCAACAGCCGTAGCTAAGTGGTTACAAGATTTACCGCAGGATAAGAAAGTGCTGTTAGATGATGTATATTACAATCCGTCTATTGATAACAGTGCTTACTACCTGTCTAACCCGGATGCTGCTAAGATTGAAGAAGCAGAGAGAGAAACAGATGTTGATATGGAGCATCCGTTAGCTGCTGCTTGGGATGCGTTAAAGGGGTTGTTTAATTAATGAATGGACATGAGATAGCTAATCGTGTTTCGCAAAGACTGAAAGAGAAGTATGGTGAAAACCTCTCCCCCACTCTTGTATATGGGCAGATGGCTCATGAAACAGGTGGTTTTACAAGTGAGCTGGCTACTAAATACCATAACTATGGTGGTGTTACACAAACTACACCTAATGGTTTAGACCAGCCAGATGGTTCTAACTATTACATGAACTTTGGCTCTGATGAAGATTTTGCGGATTATTTTGCTGACTATCTTTATAAATACAAAGAAGACGGTATTTTTAATGCGTATGACACTCGTAGTTATGCTGCTGCTTTAAAGCATGGTGGTTACTTCGGTGATGATGAAGATAACTATACAAATGGCATGAATAACTTTATTGGTACTAACAGTATCGGTGAGTTCGTTGAAGGTGCATACGATGAATCGAACCCGGTAGCTCCTGTGGTTGAGCAAGAAGAACCCGAAGAAGCAGATATTTGGGATAAGTTAGAAGATACTTTGTATGATTCTGCTATTTGGGGTGCTTTCCGTACCGCTGCTGCAAAGAAGGATTTACCAGATGAAGAAGGGTACAAGCTGACCCAAGAAGATATTGATAGGGTACAACAGGAACTCGGTGGCGACTACTCAGCTACTCTGTGGGTATGTCAGAACGCTAACAGTCCTGCCCAGCTTGACCGCTTAATCAGAATGAAGAAAGAGGACTTAGAACGTAGACAGCGTGTAGAAGAATCTGATATTGGTTTCTCTACTGCTGGTACTATTTTAGGTTTGTTCCTAGACCCTCTGAACTATCTGCCTGTATTAGGCGCAGCAGGTAAACTTGGTAGTGCTGCTAGATACGCTAAGTTAGCTGCCGGTGCTGCTGTTGGTAACATTGTAGACCGAGGATTAGCACAGGCTGCTTCTGGTTATCGTCAAGACTATCCTATGGCTGCCCTTATGGGTGCTATTGGTGGCGCAGGTATACCGATGGCTCTGGACTTAATGGGCAAAGGTTTCTCTAAAGCATCTAAAGATGTGGGTACACAAATCTATGGTGAAGTAGCTAACATCATTGATGATTCCGAGAAGCTGGCAAGAGGTGAACGTGTATCACTTGAAAGAATTAATAATGATGATTTTATTAATACACTAACTAAAGTACACGATAAGAAGTTTGTAAAATCAATTAAAGATACTGAAATCGCAGGACAGATACGTCCCAAGAATAACGTCTATGTGCTCTCCAAAGCAGACGCTAAGAAGATTGTTGAGGAACGTGGCTGGGACTTCGATGACAACGCTAAAGGTTTCTTTGATGATGAAACAGGTGTGACTGTATTAGTCAAAGAGAATCTGAGCGGTAATGAAGATATACGGAAAACTCTGTTACATGAACGTGGAGCACATGGCTTGAAGTTTGTATTGAGTGAAAATGATTACAAAAAGGTTCTGGCAGATTTAAGATTCCGTATTAATACAAACCCATCCCCGGCTATGCAACGTGCTATCAAACGTGCCGGTGGTAATGCGGATGCAGAGGAAGTCCTTGGTTATCTTGCTGAGGAAATGAAACCCTCTAATCCATTGATGAGAAATATACATAAAGCAATGAATAAAAGTCTTAATGCGCTGGGTTTCAAAGGCAAACTTAGTGATGATGATTTTATTGACATTCTCACTAAAGGCTCTAAACACTATGCAGAAGGACAGAAGGGTTACAGAGTTCTGAGTGATGGCGGTGTAGAATATAAAGGTTTACACTACTCCAAGAAGAACCTCTTTAATCCCGAGAATATGGAAATGGCTGCTAAGCTCTCGCAGTTCAAAGATGACGCAAAGGACTTCGTTGTAGGCAATGTAGAAAGCCTGTTCAAACGCTCTAAGCTCTTTGCTACTCCTTATTCTGTATGTAGTACATCCAACTCTAAGACACTTAGGGGGATGGCTGATAAACTTGTAGCTTCTCCCTATATGAACACAAAGACTGCTGAGATTCCTGCGGAGTTATACAAAGATAATATCCGCTTCCAAGCAGACCATATGCTGAACAACTACTTCCAGAAACGTAATGAATCTTTAGTACGCTTGCAGAAGTTCTCTGCTGATGCTAAGTATGATTACAATGAAGCAGTTATCAAAGCATACAACGCTAAACACGCTGGCAATATGGCTGCTTACACCGGCGAAGAGTTTTCACCCGAGGTATTAGCAGGTGTATCTGAATTAGAGAAGTTACGTAATTACATGCTGGAGATTCTTGTTGACCCCCAAGGGAAGCTCGGTGCTGGCTATGGTCTGATGGATGAAAACGGATGGCAAGCCTTTGATTCCGAGTTTTACAGATGGATTGACAACAGCAAACATGCTGACTTCTTGGCTTCTTTCAAGACTAAGCAGGAAGCAGCAAAAGAATTAACTAAATACTGTATTAAATATGGCAAGAAGGATATTGTACGTAAACAAGTAGAAGCAGCCCGACAGCGCAAATGGGCGCAAGCGTGTGAAGAAGCTAAAGCCAAAGGTGAACCATTACCAAAGAAACCAGAAGCTCTCTCCGAAGATGCCTTTATGAAAGAATACGAGAAAAGAGCTGAGGACTGTGCTCATGGTTGGGTAGACTTGGGTGTATCTGACGTGACAGCGAACATCAACCTCGATGAGATTGGTACGTTAGGATGCTTACGTTATAGATTCCCTGTTGATACATGTGGTTCTATGAAGTTATCCAATGGTAACTTATTTAGCTTTGATGATAATCTGCGTTCCTATGATATTGATACGTATATGGGTGCTCTGTCTAATCGTATTGCCGGTGAAGTATCACTGACTACTGTATTTCCGAAGGATGCTAAGACAATCTTTGCGAACCCCTTGGGTTTCGTCCAGAAGGTTAACTATGACTTAGAAGGACAGCGCAGAGTAATCAAAGCTGAGCTGGAAGATGCAGTACAACGCAGACAGATTACAAAAGATGCTATGACTGATGACTTGAAAGCCTTTGACTTCATGTGTGAAAAGTTACGTGGTTTTCCAACTTCTGAATATCCGCAAGGACTGTGGGATGCAGCAGCAAAAACACTGAACAACTATGCTTTTGCTCGTAACAGCGGTAACATGGTAATTAACCAGCTTGGTGAAGTTGGTGGTACTATTGGTTATGCTGGTCTTAGAGCTTTGTTTGACCTGTTCCCATTCGCTAAGAGGATGGTTACAGAAGCACAGCTCGGCAAAGCTAGTGCGGATATGATTGAAGATGCTCGCTTAGCTACGTTTGGTGATGAAGGTTACAAGTTCATCTTCGGTAACGCTAATGATTCTTCTTCCAGAATCTATCGTGAATTACTGAATGAATCCAGAATGTCCAAAGTTCTGGATAAATTTGCAGGTTTTACCAATACATCCGCTAGTGCTATGTCGAAACTCACAGGCTTCCAGAAGCTCACTGAGAACATGATTCAGAGTGCACAAAGACAAGTTATGATTGATGTTGCTCGTTGGGTAAATGGCAAAGAGTTCACCGGCTGGCGTAATCCGTTCTCTAAGACAAAGATGGATGCTGCTGGTTTGGTGTATAGTAATTCTGTATCTGATTTCCGTAATGGTTTGAAGAAGTACATTATATTGGATAAGAAGGGTAACTTGGTATCTTTTGATATACAAGCTCTACGCAAAGAGAACCCCGATTTATACATGCAGTATTACAGAGTTGTTGAGAATCAAGTAAGACGTTGTATCAACATGCCTACTATCGGTAGCTCCAACATGCTTAAAGAAGCTGCTCCGCAGTGGAAGGTATTCTTTATGTTTAAGGACTTTGTAATGCGTGCTGTTCATACACAAACCATCCGTGCTTTGAGCACTCGTGAAGCTGACGATATGTTAGCTACTGGTTTCTCTCTGTTATCTAACTTAGCTGTTGTATTAGCTCCTGCATACCTGCGGTCTAAATACATCTTCAATAAGGATAATCAGAGTGCGCACGATAGATACATGAAGGACTATCTGAATCCTATGAGCCTTGGCTATGTTGCTCTGATGCGTTCTCCGTTTACTGGCTCTGCATTATCTCCGGCTGCTGATGTATTGGAAATGACAGGCAAGTCACCTGTTCCATCCATCAGAACCACTACTAACAGATACAGACGTGAGAAGAATACAGATGAAGTGTTAGGACAATACATCACTCAGTTACCTGCTGTGAAGTCCGCAACTGACTTGCTGGGCGTTCCATACAACATCAGTGCAAAGGCTGTGAATGGTGAGCGGTACACTCGTAGGGACTTTGATGAACTACTCAGATTACTCCCCGGACAGAACCACCTGCTGATGATGAAACTGCGTGATGAAATCGTAGGCTCAACTAATTTACCAAAAAGATAATTGAGTATTAATACTCAATAATGAAAAGAAGGAGTGATAAAAATAGAAAATACATTAAAAACTTCCGTTACCTACAACGGAACTGGCACTCAGACACGCTTTGATTTTCCGTTTGATTATCTGCGGAAATCCTTTGTGTACGTGTCTGTTAATAATGCGCTAATGAATAATACTACCGACTATACTATTGATGGGCGCACTGTTGTATTCAATACTGCTCCTGTAAGTGGTAGTGTTATTCGTATTTATCGTGAAACTACTACTGATAGATTGGTTGTATGGGCAGATGCTTCTGTATTGAAGGCTGCCGATATGACCATCCAGCAAGTACAACAGTTGCACATCTTAGAGGAAACGAATGATTGGACTAAAAGCAACTCTATCGTTCTTAATGATGAAGGTACTGCATGGCAAGGGCGTAATTATCGTTTGATTAATATCTCTGACCCGGTGGACGAACAGGATGCTGTTACTAAGAGATATATTGATAATGAAGAAAATTCCTTTACGGCTACCATGAATGCTCTGAAAAACCAGACGGAGCAAATTGCTAATCAAGCGAGCATCAATGCTAACAATGCTAAGAAGAGCGAAGCTAATGCTAAACTTAGTGAAAGTAATGCTAAACGTAGTGAAACACTCTCTAAGACCAGTGAACTTGCTGCTAAGGATAGTGAAACTAATGCTAAAATTAGCGAAACAAATGCTAACACCAGCAAAGAAGCAGCTCAATCAGCTGCAAACAGTGCAAGTAACTTTGCAACAGATGCAAGAAGTAGTGCAAGTGAAGCTAAGAGTTACCGGGATGCTGCTAGTACCTATGCAGCTAACGCTAAGGATTACAAGGATAGTGCGTTGACTTATATGAACAACGCTAAGAATTATAGCGAGAATGTTAATGTGTTTGTTCCTAGTGTGTCCTCTGCTGGTGTATTAAGCTGGACGAATAGAGCAGGTCTGACCAACCCTACAAGTGTGAATATTAAGGGTGATAAAGGTGACACTGGCGCACAAGGTGACAAAGGTGATAAAGGTGACACTGGCGCACAAGGCTTAAAAGGTGATAAAGGTGACACTGGCGCAACTGGTGCTCCCGGTGCTGCTGCTTCTATCCGTATTGGTAATGTTGTAACTGGTGCACCCGGTACTGACGTAGTTGTTACCAATAGCGGTACTTCATCTGCTGCTGTCTTGAACTTCCAAATTCCTAGGGGTACTCCCGGTGCTGATGGTGGTGTTACTGTTGATGAAGTATTAAATGCTACTTCTCTCAACCCTGTTGCTAATAAGACTGTGTATGCAGCATTACAAGAAAAGGTTACTGCTGAGGAAATTGCTAATACCTATGCTAAGAAGTCTGATGTATCTGCGTTGCTGAGCACTAAGTTAGGTGTAACCGCAACCGCATATGCAGCTACTAGGGATGGTGCAGGTAATAACATTGTTGATACCTATGCGAAGAAAACAGATATTCCTAATATTACTGTGGATAGTTCATTGTCCAGCACTTCGACTAACCCTGTACAGAACAAGGCTGTTAAAACTGCTATTGATACTGTTACTGCTAGTATTCCTACCAAAGTATCCGCTTTAGAAAATGATGCTGGCTATCTGACACAGCATCAATCGCTTGATGGGTACGCCAAAACGTCTGTGGCTAACACATGGACTGAACAGCAAAATTTCCATGACCTTATTCTAAGTCGAGAGAGATACACTACTTCTGGTGTCAGTGGTATATCATATATACCTATTACATCTACAGTATTCTGCACTGTGACAGGTGCATTTACGCTCGACCTTGCTACTTTGACTTTTGCATTAAAGGCTGGTCAATCATCCGTATTTACTGCATATTTTACTGCAAATGCAGACTATTCACTGACCATCACCGGCGCAGGTACTATTAAGTACAGTGGCAGCGCAAGTGACGTAGCTATCACAAGTGCAGGTCTGTTGCTGAACATTATGATGCTGAAAGATAATAGTGGTAATCTGACTAGCATCGTGCAAGCATCTAAGTTATCGTGAGGTAAGCAATATGGGACTTAATAGAATGATGATGAAAAATGGTGAAATAAAGATTGTAGATGGTTACAAGAGTTGGGAATGGACTGAATTAGATAATAAAACAATTTCTTTTACTGTTCCACCTGGAATTAAGAGAATCAAAGTAATAGCGGCTGTTGATAATCTTGAAGGCGAACCTGATATAGACAACTATGCTATTATAGAGAATACATCAACCAATAAAGTTTGGGGTGAGGGTTGGTTTGTTACTTATCCTGATGGTTCTGCCCTAGATTTCAAAGATATTTATTCCATTGTAGGTGTAACACCTAATAAAACTTATAGATTGCTGTTTAATTGCCTTGATACAGATGGTGTAACTTTTTCATGGGGTAAAGAAATAAATGCGAAGACACCCACAGTCGAAGATTATTAAGCAAAGGAGAAACAAAATGCAAACAAAATATACGTACAAAGACAAAACATATACAAACATCTACCCTTTATCTGAAACCTTAGGCAAAGACGGCGTGTTTATCCCATTGTCAATCGGTGATGAAGCCTTAGCGGAATTAAATGTAACTGTTATGCGTGAGGAAGAACCTTTGGAAGTTATTAAGCAACGTAAAATTGCTGAGCTGAAATACCAACGTGATACCGCAGAGGTTCAACCGATTGAATACAACGGAAACCTCTATGATTACGATGAAAAAGCACGTGACCGCATTAATGTTGCGATTGCTGCTCTTGGTGACACCGGCTCTCTCTCGTGGACTACCGCTGATAACAAAGAAGTTACTGTGACTGGCGTAGACCTGCGTAGCGTGCTGATTGAAGTGGCTAAACGTAGCATTGCACTTCATAAGGCTTATCGTGCTGCTAGAGAAAAGGTTCTTAATGCTACTACTAAAGAAGAAGTGGAACAGGTGGTGCTGAATGGATAACAACACTTCGTTGAATGACGAAATCTTAAAGAATACACCCCCTATTGGTGTTTCTACGTTATCCGTTCTCGGTGTACCGCTTTCTGATATGGTGTATGTTATGACCATTGCATACATCCTTGTACAGATTGCATGTACTATCTATAAAACCTACGTGTCCACTAAGAAAGGAGAATGATATAAGACATGAAATTATCTGAACACTTTGATTCCAGCGAATTTGCTTGTCGCTGTGGTTGTGGTGGCATGAATAATGGCGCAGGGATTAACCCTCGCCTAGTACAAGTCTTAGAGCGCATGAGAGTTATCCTTGGTGTACCCTTGGAACTCTCCTGTGGCTACCGCTGTCCTACCCATAATGCCGAGGTAGGTGGTGTATGGAACTCCCAACATGTATATGGCACTGCTGCTGACGTACAGAAACCTTATGGTGTATCTTTACAACGCTTGTATGATGCTGCCGAGGAAGCCGGTGCTGATGGTATTGGTATCTATGACTGGGGCGTACACGTAGATGTAAGGGGATATGCTGCAAGATGGTAAAAGTAAAAGAAGAACTTGTTGATAAGATTGCTGAGCTGGAAGTACAATCTCTGCTTCTGGCTCTGCAAGACCCGGAATTACGTACTGACCCTTCTATTCTTGCTCGTGTCCGCAGTTTCTTGAAGGATAACAAATTAGTTACCACTCCGGAAACTCCCGGTGTCCAACAGATTCAGAAGGCTACTACTGTTGATATTCCAGATTTTGATGAAGAAAGTGACAGTGTAATCTTTCAATAATGATACACTGGAGTGAAGAACAAGTACAACGTGCGAAGGACGATTTCCGAGTATTTCTGTTCATGGTATGGCGTGAGATTGGCTTGCCTAATCCTACTCCGATACAAGTTGATATAGCTAATACTCTGCAAAATCCACCGAATGACCGCTTCATTCTTGAAGGTTTCCGTGGTGTTGCTAAGTCCTTCATCACTTGTGCTTATGCGGTATGGGTTATCTGGCGTGACCCCCAAAAGAAAGTGTTGATTGTATCTGCTGGTAAAGACAGAGCCGACGCTAACGCTATCTTCATTAAGAAAATTATTTTTACTCTTGACTTTTTGGCTCATTTGAAACCCAAGAAGGGACAGAGAGATACACAAAATATCTTCGATGTAGCTCCTGCTGCTCCCGATATTTCCCCGAGTGTTAAGTCCGTAGGTATCTATGGACAGATTACAGGTTCTCGTGCTGATGTATTAATCGCAGATGACGTTGAAATTCCCACTAATAGTGGTACACAAGTTCAGCGTGACAAGCTGAGTGAAGCAGTACGTGAATTTGATTCTATCATTAAACCTAATGGACAGGTTATTTATCTGGGTACTCCCCAAAATGAAATGTCCTTGTATAATGAGTTACAAAATCGTGGTTATGCCTGTGTTATCTACCCGGTACAATATCCGGAAGATGATACAATCCGTGAGTTCTACGGCGACAGATTAGCTAAGGCTATTGCTGATAAGTACGATAATAACCCTAAAGCCTATGCTGGTTATCCTACTGACCCTCTGCGCTTCAATGAAGAGGAAATTGATAAGCGTAGGTTGTCCTATGGTAAAGCTGGCTTTGCTTTGCAGTTCTTACTTAATACAAACCTTAGTGATGCTGAGAAGTACCCACTGAAAGTAGCTGACTTGATTGTAACTAACTTGGATATTAAGGAGAGTTCTCTTACGTGGTCTTGGGCAAATGGCGCAGCACAAAGGCACGTTGAGCTTCCTTGTGTTGCTCTTAAAGGTGATTACTTCTATGCACCCTTGGGACGCTCTGAGGAAACTGCTAAGTACCAGTCTATTGTTATGTTCATAGACCCGTCGGGTAGGGGGCGTGACGAGTGCGCATACGCTATTGTAGCTTTCCTTAATGGCTATTTGTTCCTGCTGGACGTAGATGGTTTCAAAGGTGAAGGTTATGCTGATAATGTACTAAGAGCTATTGCTACACGTGCTAAAGCCTTCGGTGTCAATACGATTGTAGTTGAACCGAACTTTGGTGGCGGTATGTTTGCTCAGTTGCTTAAACCCTTCATAAACAAGATACATCCCACCTGTGCTATTGAGGATGGCAAGACTGCTATGACGCAGAAAGAAGCACGTATTATTGACACTCTAGAGCCGGTGATGATGCGTCATAAATTGATTGTACACCAACAAGTTATTGAAAATGACTACAAAGTGTACGAGCAAGACCCCCAATACAGTCTGTTCTATCAGATGACCCGACTTTCTCGTGAGAGAGGTGCGCTGGCACACGATGATAGACTGGATGCTGTTGAGGGTGCTGTGTCTTACTTCTTGGATATGCTCAGTATGTCCGAGCAACAAGGTTTAGATGAGCTTATAGAGGAGCAATTAGAGAAGTGGTTAGACCCGGACTATGGTATATTGTACAAGGATGAATTATCTATACAGGATAACTTCTTCAACCAGAAGAAAACACAAAATTCCTTTAAAGATAGCAACATTTTGAACGCTTACTATGCGATTAGGCATGGTTAGAATGTTCAGATAATTTCCTTACTGAGCCACGTATATACAAAATCCTTACTGAGCCACTTACAGGTAGAGGGGACAGAAAGTTTATATAATGATAACTTTGAGAAAACGATTCAAAGCTAGTATTATGAAAGACCAAGGATAACTAAGGTAGACTAAGGTAAGATTTATAATTATTATAATTAAATATAACTAAAGATAACTTCAGTAAGACATACCATAGACCTCAGTAAGCTTTCAGAGGTAATGATTATTATTGTTATTACTAAAGATAATTAACCATAGATAACTAAAGATTCAGTAAGACATACAGAAGTCCAGCTAGTACCTCTTTCCTAGTTGATTCTGTATGTCTTTTTTTTATTGTATTATTATAACGAAGAAAGTGAAGGTGAGAAAACCAATGAATATAGCTGTTATCAAAACCAAACTTAGAACCTTCTATCTGACCTACAAAGTGTACCTCAACTTGACTTTCAGCCTTGTCATGGTGGCTTTCCTTTATACCCTTCACAGAGGTAACTTACAGTACATCGTAGAGGTCTTAAAGGTCGCACAGGCACTCATACAGGTACTAGCTGGTATGTAAGATATGATGAGTATTAATAAAACAACTATAAGATATATACTTGTTGGTATCTTATTGGGTGTATTAATCACAGGACTGTACTTCACCTCGGTAAGACGTGGTGGGAATACAAATGTCCACCAATCGGAAACACCCAAGACCATCAGCAAACTCCCTGTTATCACCCAGTCAACTCTGAGTGTCACCAAAAAGACTACCGAGAGTGAACCAGACTTGATTGTATCTAATAAATACGTAGCTAAGATTGATGGTAAGCTCGTGGAAGCACCAATTAAGGATGTATCATACAAAGATAACCGGGATAATACCACAACTACTGTATCTACCACCATTGATGTAACTCCTTTGGTAAAACAGATGACACCAAAGTGGGAAGCCGGTGTAGGTGTTGGTTATGTTAATAATGATGTATTACCTTGTATGACCTTGCAGCGCAACTATAAGCATGACAAGGCTGTTGAAGCAGTAATACAGATAGATACAAGTGGTAACTTTAAAGGTGCTAGTTTAGTACATAAATGGAGATTCTAAAAATTGATTATTAATAATCAAAAAAGAGAGGAGCGTAAATTATGATTGATATACTTATGATTTTCTTGTATATTATTACTATTTGTACGGAGCTTGTAATCTTATGGAAACTGTTATGTTAATGTTTTTGTTTATCGCATTAATGATTGTATTGTGTGATTGATTACCGGTGGGTGTATAGTGGCTGACACTCTATATAGAGATTAGACCGAGATTGTACACCCTCAGCAACTTTGTTGTATCTCATATATACCTCTCAGACGCTCTCAGAGCCTCGTAGAGAGGTTTTATACATGTACCCTATATAATTCATCCTGTGAACATTATGAACGCTCTATGCGGCTCGTAGGAAGCTCGTAGAAGGGATGTATTTCTTATATAAGGTGTTTGTATAAGACTCCTAAACGAAAAATTGACAAAAATTCTGTGACACACTATATGAATAGAGATTTAAAGAGATTTCCCCCTCTGCCCTCATTCAGACCACAGCCAGTCAGCATATGCTAACTACCGGGGCGAGTTGACTGCTGCTTACTGAACAACATGGTTGCTGGCTGCTAACTGAATGTATCAGTAAGCTAGATACAACCTAGCAAGCGTGTATCTCATTGCTAACATATGTAATCAGTTAGCTAGGCATAACATGAGCCTAGCGTTAGTCATACATAACCTATTCAATAAGTAACCATATGTTAATCAATGATATCAGTTAGACATCCTAACTACTCATTATGGTTACTTATGGTTAACTGATGGTGACTGTCTGTTGCTGCTTACTTATTGTATTGGTTAGAACATCTAACTACTATTATATATTATACATAGCTAACTATTCTTTTTGGTTACTTATGGTTAACTCATTGTAGCAGTTAGTCATATCTATTTTTTTTCCTACTATTCCGATAGGTTTTATATACTTTGGTTACTTATGGTTAACTCATTGTAGCAGTTAGTCATATCTATTTTTTTTTCCTACTATTCCGATAGGTTTTATATACTTTAGTATGTTAAAGTGTTAAAGTACTAAAGTGTTCCCAGCACTAAAATTAGTGTATACTATTTGTTCATTAGTGTATACTATTTATTTGTGTTATAATTTTATCTGTATTTTTATCTGTTTTTGGTACTTTTTGGTACTTTTTGGTACTTTTTGGTACTTTTTGGTACTTTTTGCCCTCTTTTTGGTATCTTTATGCAACCATTCTGTATATTTACCTGTATTTATGCACTTTTTGCCCTCTTTTTGCCCTCTTTTTGCCCTCTTTTTGTCTACTTTATGCACTTTTCAGCTAATATTACATTATGTTTTCATTATGTTTTCTTCATTATATAGAGTAAAAAGCACCACTCAAAAACTTCTAAAATTTTTTTCAAAAAGGTGTTGACAATACAGTACACTTATGCTACTATTAATACAACGAAAACATCAATAACAAAAAACTCAGTAAAAAAAAAATAAATAAAAAAAACTTGACAAGATAAAACAATATGCTACAATAAAGAAAAACAAAGAAAAGAGGTAAACGAAAATGAAGAAAATGAAGAAAATGAACAAAAAATGGGAATTGCGTAAAAAACGCTTTAGGCAATCTAGTAACGAACCAAATGTAACCTATAAAATCGCTTCTGATTTTATGGTGACATATAATGGCTTAATGGTGCTCAATAAAACATCATTCGAGGTATTTGATGAATACCTTGACGCTACTGTGTTTGTAACCACGCATGGTATTGTCAATAAAGAACCTAATACAGATGCAGGTTGGCAAATGTACCGTCGCTAATAATGAAAAGAGGTAGTAAATTATGCGAGTAAAACAATTAAAACAAGTTCACACGGCAAAATTATATAAATTAACTACGCCACCTATTGCAACTTATAGAATGGGTGCATGGTATGCAATAGGTGTATTTGAAATCAGCTATGGTATTGATGACAAGGTAAAAGCTGCATGGATTAACTCTTATGAACGCAGCCGTTACCATTGGTACAAAATACATTATGACTGTGAGGGTGATGATTATATCTTTATGGGTGGCGAACGTCGCTACTTGAAAGACTTCATGTAACTTGTGTAAACTAGCAGGGCATTAGCAAGTTGCTAGTGTCTTGCTGGAGCTACACAAAAAGCTCAAAAAAAAAATTATCAAAAGGTGTTGACAAGTCTAGCAAGTTATGTTGTTGATTAGTACAACAGCTAGGGAACTAGCGATAAGCAATGAAAGGTAGGTATTTTTATCATGAAATCTTATGAAATCTACACCAAATTGAAAAAAGTTGAGGAAAACAATGTAACCGCATTGATTGATTTGTGGAACGAACGTTGCGAGGATTGGAGTTATTATGATGACGTTGTACGCCCGAATGACATTGAAACGCTGAAAATGTTGTTACCTAGTGACATTGAAGAAGCGTTTGCAATGGGACGCATGACTGGCGACAGCTATAATTATAGCGACGAATGGATTTCTTTGGATGGCTATGGACGCCCGGTGTCCTGTGGTACACACAATTTAACCGACAAGTTTATTTTCCTTGCAGATTTAGCACGCTATCTTGAAGAAGCTAAAGATGATGACGAATTGCAAGAACTTTGGGAAGAATTGGATGTTGCGGATGAGGACGAGGACGAACTCGAAGAAGAATAAATAACTTTGTGTCAACTTGCAGGGCATTAGTTAGCTAGTGCCTTGCAGGGTGTACACAACATCAAAACTAATTATTAATAATCAATAAAGGAGTGTATCAACTATGGAAGCTATTTACAGAAAAATTATGACTACGAAGAACTACAAGACTTACAAGGAGATTCCAGAAGCTATCTCCAATCAAGAAAACTTTGCAGGTAACAGCGTGCAAGGTGTAAAAGAAAACGATTGGTATTACGTTTATTCCTATGGAACTCTTATGGCAATCGTGCTGGCTAATGGTGCTGGCGTGGTGCTCAATAAACAGCACTATTCGCCGACAACTAGCAAGATTCAAAACATCCTGCGCTGGTTGTTTGAGGATGCTACTGTATACGAAGTGTATCCTGCTGGTGAAACCATGTATCGTGATAACAAGGCGATGCGTGAAAAAGCCGAGGATGTTGCGATTGCTGACGCTTGACAAGCACTGAAAAAACGTGCTATGATATGTTCGATGAGAGGTGATTCCTATGTTAAAAGAGATTCAAATTTGTATCATGCAAGCGATAGTATTAATTATCCTGCCATTAATGATTATAGCAGGTATTTGGAACTTGTTGTTTTAATCAACATTTTGTGTAAACTTGCAGGACATCAATTGGATGCTGGTGTCTTGCAGGAGCTACACAAAAAGCTCAAAGTTGAGTATTAATAATCAAGTTCTTAGTGAGCCACGTATAGGAAAAGGCTTATACGAGCCACGTACAAAAGGAAAGGAGAATAAATATGTATAACTTAGAACAGTATGAAGAACAGTACGGCGAACTGTTCATCAAGCAACTGGAGATTGAACATGGCTACAAGAAAATAGCGGAAGAGATGACTGCCAAGACCTACCAAGGCGTGGTAAATCAGACTGACGATGAAGCAACCGCAAGCCAGACCAAGGCAGGACAGAAGTTTATTACTGCCCAGTGGAAACCTGTTCGTGCCGCTATGGAACCCTTTGTAGACGGCTGGCTTCAACCTAAAAAAGGTTCTAAACCTAGCTATGTTGCCCTTATCCAAGAGATTAATGAGGTATGCGGTAAAGATGACATGATAGACATGTTCACAGTCATCACCTTTACAACGCTGTTCAGTGGCGTGTTAAAGCGTTCATTTTCTCGTAGCTCTTTCGCAAAGGCTATTGGCGAGGAACTGTATAACGAGGTTAGCTTGTATGCCTTTATGAAGCAATCTGACTATGCTAGTGTAGTCGAAAAAGGTATCAAGAAGCGTGTAGGAGCTTCATACAAACGTGCATATATTCGTGCATGTATGGAGCGTGGCAACTTTGTGTACCCAGCATGGGACAGAGAACAACGCTTGACCTTAGGTGCGTCGTTGATTGAAGTAGTTGTTGATGCAAGTAATTATTTTGAGATTGCTACAATTTCTGATGCTGGTGCTGAGGTGTACCCGACACAATTCTTTCTTGACCAGTGGGAAAAGAAAACACAGTGGCTCATTGAAAGAAGCTACAAGTTTTGCCCTACAATTATTCCTCCTAGACCATGGGAGAACATTGACGAGGGCGGTTATTATGGCGAATTATCCCATCAATCCAAGCTATTGCGTTTGCGTGGAAACAGGGACGTATTTGCAAAAGAATACAACAGAAAATTGAGAGATACTGACCTTAGCGAGGTACGCAAGGCTGTTAATGCTATCCAAGCTACTCCGTGGAAAATTAATACAAAGGTGCTAGATGTCTTAAAACATGTTGTAGACCACGGCGGTGGCATTGCTGGTATTCCTTACGTAGATGCTCCACCAAAACCTGTACTGCCAGAAGAGCATACAGAAGAGGAGTTAGCTGCATACAAAAAGAGAATGACTGCATACCACCAATTAGATACAAGCAGACGTTCCATAGTTGGACGTATCTTGTCCCATATCAAAACAGCAGAGAAGTTTGCTGAATATACACGTATCTACTTTCCGTGCAACATGGACTTTAGAGGGCGTGTATATCCGATTCCTGTATTCTCTTTTCAAGGTGATGATGTCAATAAGAGCTTGATTGAGTTTGCGGATGCTCCAGCTTGTCAAGATGAAAAATGTTGGGATTGGCTGTTAATTGAGGGTGCTAATCTCGCAGGGGTAGACAAGGTAAGCTATGATGACAGACAGAAGTGGGTGCAAGAGCATGAAGATGAGATTCTTGCTGTTGCTGCTGACCCCAAGGGATTCCGTTGGTGGGCAGATCAAGATTCTCCGTGTCAATTCCTCGCATGGTGCTTTGAGTATGAACGTGCAAAGGAATGGAAGAAGAACCATAACAACTCCATAGTAGGGTTTGTAACAGGCATGAACGTAGCACTTGACGGCACATGTTCCGGATTACAACACTTCTCCGCTATCCTGCGTGACCCAGTAGGTGGTGTAGCGGTTAATCTTGTGCCCGGTGAAAAACCTAGTGACATCTACGGCATAGTTGCTGAAAAGGTAAACAAAGTTTTACAAGACGATGTTATCAATGGTACTCCGGACGAACAAGCAGAGAACAAAAAGGGGCAAGCGTTCACCAAGCACGGAACAAAGAGCTTGTCAAGCATTTGGTTAGCTTTTGGTGTAACTCGTAAAGTTACAAAAAGAAGCGTTATGACCTTAGCATATGGCTCTAAAGAGTATGGATTCCGTGACCAAATTCTTGAAGATACAATAAAACCAGACCTGCAAGTCAATGGTGAGAAGTCTGTATTTTATGGTTGCGATTTTCAAGCCGCTGGTTATCTTGCTAAACTCATTTGGAAAGCGGTAGGAACAACTGTTATTGCTGCCGTAGCAGGTATGAAATGGTTACAAGACTGCTCCAGAAAAGTTACTAGTAATAATCAAGTTGTATCATGGACTACACCTATGGGACTGCCAGTACAACAAGCATACATGGTAGAGAAGAAGCATGAAGTACGTGTACGTTGCGCAGGTAAACAGATTCGTTTGTACGAAAGAGTTAATACAGGTAATATTGACAATACACACCAAGCAAGTGGCGTTGCTCCTAATTTTATTCACAGCATGGACGCTTCGCACTTACAACTGACTGTATGTAACTGCGTTGATAAAGGTATACACCATTTCGCTATGATTCACGATAGCTATGGTGCTCCCTTAGCTCAAACACAGACCATGTATGATACAGTAAGAGAGAGTTTCATTCAGATGTACACCGAGCATGATGTATTGGAAGATTTTAAAGAAGATATGGAAGGCTTGACAGATAAAGAGTTACCGGACATTCCGAACAAAGGTAGTTTAGACATCAATATTGTTCGGGATTCCAAGTACATCTTCTGTTAACTGAGCCACGTACAGAGAAAAGAGATACAAGATAAAGTTATCTCATAGAGGACAGTAGGTTAACCAAGTGTTAGCTTACTGTTCTTTTCTTTTTCTTTGTCTTAGTGAGCCACTAATAACCAAAACCCTTAGTGAGCCACGTACAGGGAA